>CDZP01017945.1_pt1 | contig 46356 bp, 8 predicted proteins | sample 554941 | NCBI WGS metagenome assembly CDZP01 (sample SAMEA3182064, study PRJEB8094) | gut metagenome | biome: human; feature: gut; material: Stool; isolation source: human stools | place: Canada | collected 2013-01-28
CCTATAGGTTGTGCTGAAATTTCACAAACGTCAGGAGATACGGATGCTGCCTTTTGTTATTCAATGAATGGATATACATTTTCAAATCATTTATATAGCGATTTTTTATCTGTTAATCCAAAACTATCTTCTTATTTAGTTAATTCAAAAGTCGCAATTCGTGGTAGGCATAGCGCAAGTACTGGTTATATTAACTCCACTTATGCAACATCCACTTTTAAATGGCCCTCTCAAGGCATATCAGTTACTTTAACTGGCATAGTAAAAATGACCTGTAATTCACAAAGCGGAGATAGCGGATGCATTGTTTACACTCCTGATGATATGAATATAGCCGGAACATTAATAGGAGGTGTCACAAATTCCAATCCTTCATATTTTATGCCTGCTTCTCGTACCGTGGAAAAATATGGTTTGGAATTGTATTAGAATTATAAGCTTTGCTGTTTTCATTATATCCTGTTCGAATAAAAAAAACAGTAATTATATAGACACGTTAACTGTAAATGAAGTAATTTCCAATTGGAAGAATTCTATTAAAGAGAAAGGAGAACCACCTTATTTAGGAGGTATGTATGTGGAAAATGGAATTGTCTACTTTTGTATTACAAACGACACATACAATATACGGAATGATATTTTTGAAAGATGTAAAAGTTCCAATGGAGTAATTATAAAAATGTGTGGAAACAGTAAAGAGTCCTTAATGCAGCAAATAAAGATTTTAGACTCCTTATTACTTGAAAAAGATTTTACAAAATTAAAGTATTATGGTCACTATTTAGATGAAAGAAGGAATAAAGTAGTCATAATGTTGGGCGACACATCTACAAGTAATATTGCCTCCTTTAGAAAAAGTGTTATAGACTCTCCCAATTTAATTTTTGAGAAATCAGAAGAAATGTTTTTTGAATAAAGAGCAAGCCGCCGGAACTCCATAGATTCCCGGCGGCTTTTATATATAGGAATGGCATCAGTGCCATTTAAGAGTTTGCAAAGAATTACTATCTTTGCAAATATTTGGTTTTCTACCCATTTAACTCGTACATTTCTATTCCTTCCCTTCTTTCTGCTCTTGCATCTGCTGGTAATATTCATAAAAGGGCTGGTATCTGTCCCGTTCCTTGGCAGCATCCACCCACAAATAACACATGAGGCAGGCAAACAAGAGGGAGATAACGGCACAAAGAATGGAGTAGAACGAAACCCGTTTATCCACATAGCCGCCATTTTTCATTCTGTTCCCCAGCCGTTCAAATTCCGCCAATACGCTTTTTAGGCGATTTTCGGCACTTTCAAGGCTTCCTCTATCTACTTCTACCTTTTTGGCTGTTGCGTCCTCTATGCGCTTCGTATAGGATTCTACGCGCTTCAACTCTTGAAACACCAGCTCTACCGCAAGTTGCGGATTTACTTTGGGCGTGGTGTCCTTTCTCTTTCGGGGGCTGTACTGTCCCTGCTTATAGGTGTAATCCTCCGTCTTTGGGTTTGAGGGTGTTTCCATAATTCCTGCTGATTGAGTTATACTTTAAGTTTTTCTGTGTCTTTTCGATGTGGGCAAGCGTATAGCCTTTCCCTATCTCGCTTGCCTTGTATTCCGTTCCGCTCCGGCTCGTTACATAGTAGCCGTTAAGTTTGCCGGTACTCGCACGGGCTTCCCTTACCCTGAAGCCCAGTTTTTCGAGTTCCCGGCTGAATCCGGCAAGGTCAAATCCCTGCATCCTTGCAAGGATACCGTCCATAGCCTGTTTTATCTCTTCCCTGTTGGCTTTGCCTATGTCCTTTGACTGTACCAAGTTCCGCTCTCTGGCTATACCGTTGGCGGCTTCCGTTGCTCTCTTCCCTATCCAGTTGTCTTTGTAGAGTTCTCCCGATAACGACACACGGTTTGCCAGTATATGCAGGTGGGCTTGCCTGCGGTTCTTCTCCGTTCCGCTGTGCTTCACAATGATGTACTGGTGGTTCATCAAGCCCATGCGCTGCATGAAATCGTTGCCGAGCTTCGCCCAGTCCGCATCGGTCATGCCTGCACTTTCTTCCACTGAAGGGCTGACCTCAAACCGAAGGCAGTTGTTCTTTACGTTCGGAAAATCAACAAAGTAAGGTTTCATCTCCTGCACCATCTCTTCACCTGTACAGCCGAAAAGCTCATGGCGGTGTATCTCGGTGGCTGCTGCCTCCCCGTTTATCTCTTTGGCAAGATCGTACTCCAGTGCTGCCGTGCCATGAGATATGCTCTTTCCTTTTGCTATCATCGTGAAAGTATCTTTTTAAGTTCATTGATTAGTGCCTGGTTCTCTTCGAACACTTCCCTGTACTGGCGCCCACCGAAATAGTTGTTCAGACGCTGGAGTGTTCCTTTCAGTCGGGCTATCTCCCGAAACAGTTCCCTTTCTTCTTCCGTGTACCTCTCTTTGGGGCGTCCGCCCAGTGCGAGTGTACGGCAGTACTCCGATGTACTGATGCCGCATCGGGCTGCCTGTTCCGCAAGTGCCGCCTTTTCAAGTGCCGTGCAGCGGAATGTTATCTTCTCCGTTCGATTTACTTCCATGTCGCAAAGGTAATCTTAAAATCCTTTTGAGCAAAGCGAGAAAGGCAAGAATGTCCGACAAGGACACTTCTTGCTATATATACACATGCCGCATGGGAATACACACAACGCTGACACGCTGCATAGGCACACATTTTTTTCTCTTTTTCCTGCCTTTTTCACAACGGAATACGGAGAACTGTCAAGGGGACGGGCTGGAAAAACCGCACGAGCCTGCGAGCGCAGGATTTTTCCGGATCCGGACTTGCGAAGCCCTTGACGGTTACGGAGTATGGAGTTACATTTGCAGACAAAAAAGAGAAAAATTACTTATTCAGTAATACTTTTTCTTTCGCGGTTAAGTTCTCCAATTCTTCATCACTTATAGGAATAACAGTATAGGTTTTCCCCTCGTGATGAATAAGTACATTGTCGCCTTTACTCGCCAAATCAAGCATTTCCTCTATTCGGTTAGCAAATTCCTCGGATGTAAGATTTATAACTGCCATATCTTTAATTTTTACATTGTTTTTTTACGTCATTTATCGTCATAGTGCCCCCAAACAGAAATAACAAAAACAACAATGGTGGTTTCGTTCACCGTATATCTAATACGGTTTTTCTTATCAAGTTGCCTTGACCATACACCCTGCAAATACTTCAACTGTTCGGGGTGTCCAGTCCCGGTGTATGGATGTTCTTTCAGCTCATCCAATAGCCTCTCTAACTTTTTGAAGAGTTGCGGAGAGGACTTTCTTAGCAACAGTACATGTTTTGCAGCTTCTTTTGAAAATTCTATCTCATACATTGCACTCATCCTCTATACGGTTCAAAAAATCATCTAATGATTCATCCTTCCGCATTTTAAAAGTTCGTCCCTGCTTAATATCCTCAATACCCCTCTGAATAGCCTCCAATTCTTCCCTTGAGGGGAAATCCTCTTCCGTAGCCGCATATACGACTATGGGGGCGGCATTACGACGGGAAACAAAGATTGTCTCTTTTTCAGCCAGTTCAAAATATTTCTTCTGATTGGCACGAAATTCACGCGTTGTAATTATCTGCATAATATTTATATATTTGATTTACACCGCAAATATAGCTATAAAAGTTCAACCTCCAAACTATTTGTGTACCTATTTGTGTACACGCCATTAAAAGCCATATTCAAGCCTACCGCCCGTTGGTTGGTGTTGCTTTGCTTTTTCCCCTCTTTTCGAGTTGATTTTCAGCCTTTTTCCCTCTAAATTCCCCTTGTCTGTTATAAGCATCGTCTGTAATATGCTCTATCACTTTTGCGGAAACACCGATAAATAAAGGGATTAAAACATGCGTTTCCCTACACTTTGGGAGTTTTAATCCTACACTTTGGGAGTTTTTAAGACGAACTTTCCCTACACTTTGGGAGTTTTACCCTTCTTTTTTTGTTTATATGTAGGTATTTTATATCTTTGCAGCAAATCAAATAGTTATGAAAAAGAAGCTACCTATTACCAAAAATAAAGACGTAGTTGTATCATGGGTATATACATGGTCCAAACAGCAAGACATGTCCATACACGAACAAAGAATAGTTCTTCGCATACTGGAAGCCTGCCAGGCTGAACTAAAGGGAGTAAAGCTGAAAGATTATGCAGGCACGAAACGCAAATTTGAGCATGGACTTTGGGATGTTGATGCGCAAATGCATGTGTCTGACGTTATTTTTTCCGGACGTGACTACAACGAAATCATAGCTGCACTCGATTCACTGGCTGGACGTTTTTTCACTTACGAAGATGATGAGGAATGGTGGAAATGTGGATTTATATCTAACCCGAAATACAAAAAGCATACCGGTATTATAACATTTCGTGTATCTAATGACCTTTGGGACGTGTTTACCAAATTCGCAAAAGGATATAGGGAATTTGAACTAAACAAGGCTCTTGCGCTGCCTACAGGCTATTCACTTAGGTTTTATATGCTCATGAGTGGGCAGGTGTACCCTTTGGATATATCACTGGACAACTTAAAAGAACGACTTGGCATACCTGCGGACAAATACAAAGACAAAAACGGAAAAGATAGAATCGACAACTTCGAGGAAAGAGTATTAAAACCAGCAAAGGCTGCGCTTGATGAAAGCTGCCCATACACATTCAACTACGTAAAAGTGCGTGAAAACCCTAACAACAAACGTAGTAAAGTAACTGGATTTAGATTTTACCCTGTATATCAACCTCAATTCAGGGATGAAGAACTGGAAGTAAAAGAACTTCAAGCAAAAGTAACGGCACGTCACCAAATAGATAGCCATGTGTATGAATACCTCCGTTATTCCTGCGGTTTCACTTCAGAAGAAATAAACCGGAACAAGGAAACATTTATAACTGCACAAGAAAATATTACTGACCTTATAAGAGAACTGGCTATCCTAAACGGAAAATCACGAGAAAAGAATAATCCAAAAGGTTGGATTATCAATGCACTAAAGGGGAAAATAAAGGAGTATAGTGCTTGATTTTCAAAAGGAATTGCTATATTTGTGGATATTAACTTTAAATTATACCATTATGAAAAAGTTTTATTATGTTATTTTAAGCATGATAGCAATAGCTTTAGTATCATGCACGTCTGAATTAGACGAGATAAATAACACTGTTCATCAGCAAGAAACCTTATCCGGAAATGAACTTGGTGCTAATCTAATGAAATCTTTTCAAAATGCAGTATCTCGAAGTAGTGAGATAAAGCATTTATCATATCCTTCATATTATGGAGGAGCCTATTTAAACAAAGAAGGCAAACTGGTTGTAAAGGTAGTCAATAAAACTTCGGAAGAGATAGAAAAAGATTTAATCACTCGATGTGGTGGAAATGGATCCATTGTGGATATCTGTGAATATTCTTATTCAGAACTATTAAATGCAGCAGAAAAGATGGATAACTATTTGTTATCTAAAAAGAATGCAGATAATCCTTTTGAATTTTATGGTTTTTCTATCTGCGATACAGACAACAACATAGAAGTCTATTTAGGTGACATTTCAGAATCAAATATACAAGACTTCAAAAAAGAAGTTTTAGAAGAACCCTTCTTGAAGTTTGTGAAATCAGAAAAACCAGCTTTCCTAAGCGAAATACTAACAGGGCAAAGTATTGTTTCCGGAACACGTTCATATGGTTCTGTCGGATTCCGAGCTAAGCGAAAAGATAGTCATGTTGTACCTGTTACAGGATTTGTTACCGCAGGACACGTTGTACAAAAAGCTGGAACTTATGTATACGAAAATGAATCGATGAGTACTCCTATAGGTTGTGCTGAAATTTCACAAACGTCAGGAGATACGGATGCTGCCTTTTGTTATTCAATGAATGGATATACATTTTCAAATCATTTATATAGCGATTTTTTATCTGTTAATCCAAAACTATCTTCTTATTTAGTTAATTCAAAAGTCGCAATTCGTGGTAGGCATAGCGCAAGTACTGGTTATATTAACTCCACTTATGCAACATCCACTTTTAAATGGCCCTCTCAAGGCATATCAGTTACTTTAACTGGCATAGTAAAAATGACCTGTAATTCACAAAGCGGAGATAGCGGATGCATTGTTTACACTCCTGATGATATGAATATAGCCGGAACATTAATAGGAGGTGTCACAAATTCCAATCCTTCATATTTTATGCCTGCTTCTCGTACCGTGGAAAAATATGGTTTGGAATTGTATTAGAATTATAAGCTTTGCTGTTTTCATTATATCCTGTTCGAATAAAAAAAACAGTAATTATATAGACACGTTAACTGTAAATGAAGTAATTTCCAATTGGAAGAATTCTATTAAAGAGAAAGGAGAACCACCTTATTTAGGAGGTATGTATGTGGAAAATGGAATTGTCTACTTTTGTATTACAAACGACACATACAATATACGGAATGATATTTTTGAAAGATGTAAAAGTTCCAATGGAGTAATTATAAAAATGTGTGGAAACAGTAAAGAGTCCTTAATGCAGCAAATAAAGATTTTAGACTCCTTATTACTTGAAAAAGATTTTACAAAATTAAAGTATTATGGTCACTATTTAGATGAAAGAAGGAATAAAGTAGTCATAATGTTGGGCGACACATCTACAAGTAATATTGCCTCCTTTAGAAAAAGTGTTATAGACTCTCCCAATTTAATTTTTGAGAAATCAGAAGAAATGTTTTTTGAATAAAGAGCAAGCCGCCGGAACTCCATAGATTCCCGGCGGCTTTTATATATAGGAATGGCATCAGTGCCATTTAAGAGTTTGCAAAGAATTACTATCTTTGCAAATATTTGGTTTTCTACCCATTTAACTCGTACATTTCTATTCCTTCCCTTCTTTCTGCTCTTGCATCTGCTGGTAATATTCATAAAAGGGCTGGTATCTGTCCCGTTCCTTGGCAGCATCCACCCACAAATAACACATGAGGCAGGCAAACAAGAGGGAGATAACGGCACAAAGAATGGAGTAGAACGAAACCCGTTTATCCACATAGCCGCCATTTTTCATTCTGTTCCCCAGCCGTTCAAATTCCGCCAATACGCTTTTTAGGCGATTTTCGGCACTTTCAAGGCTTCCTCTATCTACTTCTACCTTTTTGGCTGTTGCGTCCTCTATGCGCTTCGTATAGGATTCTACGCGCTTCAACTCTTGAAACACCAGCTCTACCGCAAGTTGCGGATTTACTTTGGGCGTGGTGTCCTTTCTCTTTCGGGGGCTGTACTGTCCCTGCTTATAGGTGTAATCCTCCGTCTTTGGGTTTGAGGGTGTTTCCATAATTCCTGCTGATTGAGTTATACTTTAAGTTTTTCTGTGTCTTTTCGATGTGGGCAAGCGTATAGCCTTTCCCTATCTCGCTTGCCTTGTATTCCGTTCCGCTCCGGCTCGTTACATAGTAGCCGTTAAGTTTGCCGGTACTCGCACGGGCTTCCCTTACCCTGAAGCCCAGTTTTTCGAGTTCCCGGCTGAATCCGGCAAGGTCAAATCCCTGCATCCTTGCAAGGATACCGTCCATAGCCTGTTTTATCTCTTCCCTGTTGGCTTTGCCTATGTCCTTTGACTGTACCAAGTTCCGCTCTCTGGCTATACCGTTGGCGGCTTCCGTTGCTCTCTTCCCTATCCAGTTGTCTTTGTAGAGTTCTCCCGATAACGACACACGGTTTGCCAGTATATGCAGGTGGGCTTGCCTGCGGTTCTTCTCCGTTCCGCTGTGCTTCACAATGATGTACTGGTGGTTCATCAAGCCCATGCGCTGCATGAAATCGTTGCCGAGCTTCGCCCAGTCCGCATCGGTCATGCCTGCACTTTCTTCCACTGAAGGGCTGACCTCAAACCGAAGGCAGTTGTTCTTTACGTTCGGAAAATCAACAAAGTAAGGTTTCATCTCCTGCACCATCTCTTCACCTGTACAGCCGAAAAGCTCATGGCGGTGTATCTCGGTGGCTGCTGCCTCCCCGTTTATCTCTTTGGCAAGATCGTACTCCAGTGCTGCCGTGCCATGAGATATGCTCTTTCCTTTTGCTATCATCGTGAAAGTATCTTTTTAAGTTCATTGATTAGTGCCTGGTTCTCTTCGAACACTTCCCTGTACTGGCGCCCACCGAAATAGTTGTTCAGACGCTGGAGTGTTCCTTTCAGTCGGGCTATCTCCCGAAACAGTTCCCTTTCTTCTTCCGTGTACCTCTCTTTGGGGCGTCCGCCCAGTGCGAGTGTACGGCAGTACTCCGATGTACTGATGCCGCATCGGGCTGCCTGTTCCGCAAGTGCCGCCTTTTCAAGTGCCGTGCAGCGGAATGTTATCTTCTCCGTTCGATTTACTTCCATGTCGCAAAGGTAATCTTAAAATCCTTTTGAGCAAAGCGAGAAAGGCAAGAATGTCCGACAAGGACACTTCTTGCTATATATACACATGCCGCATGGGAATACACACAACGCTGACACGCTGCATAGGCACACATTTTTTTCTCTTTTTCCTGCCTTTTTCACAACGGAATACGGAGAACTGTCAAGGGGACGGGCTGGAAAAACCGCACGAGCCTGCGAGCGCAGGATTTTTCCGGATCCGGACTTGCGAAGCCCTTGACGGTTACGGAGTATGGAGTTACATTTGCAGACAAAAAAGAGAAAAATTACTTATTCAGTAATACTTTTTCTTTCGCGGTTAAGTTCTCCAATTCTTCATCACTTATAGGAATAACAGTATAGGTTTTCCCCTCGTGATGAATAAGTACATTGTCGCCTTTACTCGCCAAATCAAGCATTTCCTCTATTCGGTTAGCAAATTCCTCGGATGTAAGATTTATAACTGCCATATCTTTAATTTTTACATTGTTTTTTTACGTCATTTATCGTCATAGTGCCCCCAAACAGAAATAACAAAAACAACAATGGTGGTTTCGTTCACCGTATATCTAATACGGTTTTTCTTATCAAGTTGCCTTGACCATACACCCTGCAAATACTTCAACTGTTCGGGGTGTCCAGTCCCGGTGTATGGATGTTCTTTCAGCTCATCCAATAGCCTCTCTAACTTTTTGAAGAGTTGCGGAGAGGACTTTCTTAGCAACAGTACATGTTTTGCAGCTTCTTTTGAAAATTCTATCTCATACATTGCACTCATCCTCTATACGGTTCAAAAAATCATCTAATGATTCATCCTTCCGCATTTTAAAAGTTCGTCCCTGCTTAATATCCTCAATACCCCTCTGAATAGCCTCCAATTCTTCCCTTGAGGGGAAATCCTCTTCCGTAGCCGCATATACGACTATGGGGGCGGCATTACGACGGGAAACAAAGATTGTCTCTTTTTCAGCCAGTTCAAAATATTTCTTCTGATTGGCACGAAATTCACGCGTTGTAATTATCTGCATAATATTTATATATTTGATTTACACCGCAAATATAGCTATAAAAGTTCAACCTCCAAACTATTTGTGTACCTATTTGTGTACACGCCATTAAAAGCCATATTCAAGCCTACCGCCCGTTGGTTGGTGTTGCTTTGCTTTTTCCCCTCTTTTCGAGTTGATTTTCAGCCTTTTTCCCTCTAAATTCCCCTTGTCTGTTATAAGCATCGTCTGTAATATGCTCTATCACTTTTGCGGAAACACCGATAAATAAAGGGATTAAAACATGCGTTTCCCTACACTTTGGGAGTTTTAATCCTACACTTTGGGAGTTTTTAAGACGAACTTTCCCTACACTTTGGGAGTTTTACCCTTCTTTTTTTGTTTATATGTAGGTATTTTATATCTTTGCAGCAAATCAAATAGTTATGAAAAAGAAGCTACCTATTACCAAAAATAAAGACGTAGTTGTATCATGGGTATATACATGGTCCAAACAGCAAGACATGTCCATACACGAACAAAGAATAGTTCTTCGCATACTGGAAGCCTGCCAGGCTGAACTAAAGGGAGTAAAGCTGAAAGATTATGCAGGCACGAAACGCAAATTTGAGCATGGACTTTGGGATGTTGATGCGCAAATGCATGTGTCTGACGTTATTTTTTCCGGACGTGACTACAACGAAATCATAGCTGCACTCGATTCACTGGCTGGACGTTTTTTCACTTACGAAGATGATGAGGAATGGTGGAAATGTGGATTTATATCTAACCCGAAATACAAAAAGCATACCGGTATTATAACATTTCGTGTATCTAATGACCTTTGGGACGTGTTTACCAAATTCGCAAAAGGATATAGGGAATTTGAACTAAACAAGGCTCTTGCGCTGCCTACAGGCTATTCACTTAGGTTTTATATGCTCATGAGTGGGCAGGTGTACCCTTTGGATATATCACTGGACAACTTAAAAGAACGACTTGGCATACCTGCGGACAAATACAAAGACAAAAACGGAAAAGATAGAATCGACAACTTCGAGGAAAGAGTATTAAAACCAGCAAAGGCTGCGCTTGATGAAAGCTGCCCATACACATTCAACTACGTAAAAGTGCGTGAAAACCCTAACAACAAACGTAGTAAAGTAACTGGATTTAGATTTTACCCTGTATATCAACCTCAATTCAGGGATGAAGAACTGGAAGTAAAAGAACTTCAAGCAAAAGTAACGGCACGTCACCAAATAGATAGCCATGTGTATGAATACCTCCGTTATTCCTGCGGTTTCACTTCAGAAGAAATAAACCGGAACAAGGAAACATTTATAACTGCACAAGAAAATATTACTGACCTTATAAGAGAACTGGCTATCCTAAACGGAAAATCACGAGAAAAGAATAATCCAAAAGGTTGGATTATCAATGCACTAAAGGGGAAAATAAAGGAGTATAGTGCTTGATTTTCAAAAGGAATTGCTATATTTGTGGATATTAACTTTAAATTATACCATTATGAAAAAGTTTTATTATGTTATTTTAAGCATGATAGCAATAGCTTTAGTATCATGCACGTCTGAATTAGACGAGATAAATAACACTGTTCATCAGCAAGAAACCTTATCCGGAAATGAACTTGGTGCTAATCTAATGAAATCTTTTCAAAATGCAGTATCTCGAAGTAGTGAGATAAAGCATTTATCATATCCTTCATATTATGGAGGAGCCTATTTAAACAAAGAAGGCAAACTGGTTGTAAAGGTAGTCAATAAAACTTCGGAAGAGATAGAAAAAGATTTAATCACTCGATGTGGTGGAAATGGATCCATTGTGGATATCTGTGAATATTCTTATTCAGAACTATTAAATGCAGCAGAAAAGATGGATAACTATTTGTTATCTAAAAAGAATGCAGATAATCCTTTTGAATTTTATGGTTTTTCTATCTGCGATACAGACAACAACATAGAAGTCTATTTAGGTGACATTTCAGAATCAAATATACAAGACTTCAAAAAAGAAGTTTTAGAAGAACCCTTCTTGAAGTTTGTGAAATCAGAAAAACCAGCTTTCCTAAGCGAAATACTAACAGGGCAAAGTATTGTTTCCGGAACACGTTCATATGGTTCTGTCGGATTCCGAGCTAAGCGAAAAGATAGTCATGTTGTACCTGTTACAGGATTTGTTACCGCAGGACACGTTGTACAAAAAGCTGGAACTTATGTATACGAAAATGAATCGATGAGTACTCCTATAGGTTGTGCTGAAATTTCACAAACGTCAGGAGATACGGATGCTGCCTTTTGTTATTCAATGAATGGATATACATTTTCAAATCATTTATATAGCGATTTTTTATCTGTTAATCCAAAACTATCTTCTTATTTAGTTAATTCAAAAGTCGCAATTCGTGGTAGGCATAGCGCAAGTACTGGTTATATTAACTCCACTTATGCAACATCCACTTTTAAATGGCCCTCTCAAGGCATATCAGTTACTTTAACTGGCATAGTAAAAATGACCTGTAATTCACAAAGCGGAGATAGCGGATGCATTGTTTACACTCCTGATGATATGAATATAGCCGGAACATTAATAGGAGGTGTCACAAATTCCAATCCTTCATATTTTATGCCTGCTTCTCGTACCGTGGAAAAATATGGTTTGGAATTGTATTAGAATTATAAGCTTTGCTGTTTTCATTATATCCTGTTCGAATAAAAAAAACAGTAATTATATAGACACGTTAACTGTAAATGAAGTAATTTCCAATTGGAAGAATTCTATTAAAGAGAAAGGAGAACCACCTTATTTAGGAGGTATGTATGTGGAAAATGGAATTGTCTACTTTTGTATTACAAACGACACATACAATATACGGAATGATATTTTTGAAAGATGTAAAAGTTCCAATGGAGTAATTATAAAAATGTGTGGAAACAGTAAAGAGTCCTTAATGCAGCAAATAAAGATTTTAGACTCCTTATTACTTGAAAAAGATTTTACAAAATTAAAGTATTATGGTCACTATTTAGATGAAAGAAGGAATAAAGTAGTCATAATGTTGGGCGACACATCTACAAGTAATATTGCCTCCTTTAGAAAAAGTGTTATAGACTCTCCCAATTTAATTTTTGAGAAATCAGAAGAAATGTTTTTTGAATAAAGAGCAAGCCGCCGGAACTCCATAGATTCCCGGCGGCTTTTATATATAGGAATGGCATCAGTGCCATTTAAGAGTTTGCAAAGAATTACTATCTTTGCAAATATTTGGTTTTCTACCCATTTAACTCGTACATTTCTATTCCTTCCCTTCTTTCTGCTCTTGCATCTGCTGGTAATATTCATAAAAGGGCTGGTATCTGTCCCGTTCCTTGGCAGCATCCACCCACAAATAACACATGAGGCAGGCAAACAAGAGGGAGATAACGGCACAAAGAATGGAGTAGAACGAAACCCGTTTATCCACATAGCCGCCATTTTTCATTCTGTTCCCCAGCCGTTCAAATTCCGCCAATACGCTTTTTAGGCGATTTTCGGCACTTTCAAGGCTTCCTCTATCTACTTCTACCTTTTTGGCTGTTGCGTCCTCTATGCGCTTCGTATAGGATTCTACGCGCTTCAACTCTTGAAACACCAGCTCTACCGCAAGTTGCGGATTTACTTTGGGCGTGGTGTCCTTTCTCTTTCGGGGGCTGTACTGTCCCTGCTTATAGGTGTAATCCTCCGTCTTTGGGTTTGAGGGTGTTTCCATAATTCCTGCTGATTGAGTTATACTTTAAGTTTTTCTGTGTCTTTTCGATGTGGGCAAGCGTATAGCCTTTCCCTATCTCGCTTGCCTTGTATTCCGTTCCGCTCCGGCTCGTTACATAGTAGCCGTTAAGTTTGCCGGTACTCGCACGGGCTTCCCTTACCCTGAAGCCCAGTTTTTCGAGTTCCCGGCTGAATCCGGCAAGGTCAAATCCCTGCATCCTTGCAAGGATACCGTCCATAGCCTGTTTTATCTCTTCCCTGTTGGCTTTGCCTATGTCCTTTGACTGTACCAAGTTCCGCTCTCTGGCTATACCGTTGGCGGCTTCCGTTGCTCTCTTCCCTATCCAGTTGTCTTTGTAGAGTTCTCCCGATAACGACACACGGTTTGCCAGTATATGCAGGTGGGCTTGCCTGCGGTTCTTCTCCGTTCCGCTGTGCTTCACAATGATGTACTGGTGGTTCATCAAGCCCATGCGCTGCATGAAATCGTTGCCGAGCTTCGCCCAGTCCGCATCGGTCATGCCTGCACTTTCTTCCACTGAAGGGCTGACCTCAAACCGAAGGCAGTTGTTCTTTACGTTCGGAAAATCAACAAAGTAAGGTTTCATCTCCTGCACCATCTCTTCACCTGTACAGCCGAAAAGCTCATGGCGGTGTATCTCGGTGGCTGCTGCCTCCCCGTTTATCTCTTTGGCAAGATCGTACTCCAGTGCTGCCGTGCCATGAGATATGCTCTTTCCTTTTGCTATCATCGTGAAAGTATCTTTTTAAGTTCATTGATTAGTGCCTGGTTCTCTTCGAACACTTCCCTGTACTGGCGCCCACCGAAATAGTTGTTCAGACGCTGGAGTGTTCCTTTCAGTCGGGCTATCTCCCGAAACAGTTCCCTTTCTTCTTCCGTGTACCTCTCTTTGGGGCGTCCGCCCAGTGCGAGTGTACGGCAGTACTCCGATGTACTGATGCCGCATCGGGCTGCCTGTTCCGCAAGTGCCGCCTTTTCAAGTGCCGTGCAGCGGAATGTTATCTTCTCCGTTCGATTTACTTCCATGTCGCAAAGGTAATCTTAAAATCCTTTTGAGCAAAGCGAGAAAGGCAAGAATGTCCGACAAGGACACTTCTTGCTATATATACACATGCCGCATGGGAATACACACAACGCTGACACGCTGCATAGGCACACATTTTTTTCTCTTTTTCCTGCCTTTTTCACAACGGAATACGGAGAACTGTCAAGGGGACGGGCTGGAAAAACCGCACGAGCCTGCGAGCGCAGGATTTTTCCGGATCCGGACTTGCGAAGCCCTTGACGGTTACGGAGTATGGAGTTACATTTGCAGACAAAAAAGAGAAAAATTACTTATTCAGTAATACTTTTTCTTTCGCGGTTAAGTTCTCCAATTCTTCATCACTTATAGGAATAACAGTATAGGTTTTCCCCTCGTGATGAATAAGTACATTGTCGCCTTTACTCGCCAAATCAAGCATTTCCTCTATTCGGTTAGCAAATTCCTCGGATGTAAGATTTATAACTGCCATATCTTTAATTTTTACATTGTTTTTTTACGTCATTTATCGTCATAGTGCCCCCAAACAGAAATAACAAAAACAACAATGGTGGTTTCGTTCACCGTATATCTAATACGGTTTTTCTTATCAAGTTGCCTTGACCATACACCCTGCAAATACTTCAACTGTTCGGGGTGTCCAGTCCCGGTGTATGGATGTTCTTTCAGCTCATCCAATAGCCTCTCTAACTTTTTGAAGAGTTGCGGAGAGGACTTTCTTAGCAACAGTACATGTTTTGCAGCTTCTTTTGAAAATTCTATCTCATACATTGCACTCATCCTCTATACGGTTCAAAAAATCATCTAATGATTCATCCTTCCGCATTTTAAAAGTTCGTCCCTGCTTAATATCCTCAATACCCCTCTGAATAGCCTCCAATTCTTCCCTTGAGGGGAAATCCTCTTCCGTAGCCGCATATACGACTATGGGGGCGGCATTACGACGGGAAACAAAGATTGTCTCTTTTTCAGCCAGTTCAAAATATTTCTTCTGATTGGCACGAAATTCACGCGTTGTAATTATCTGCATAATATTTATATATTTGATTTACACCGCAAATATAGCTATAAAAGTTCAACCTCCAAACTATTTGTGTACCTATTTGTGTACACGCCATTAAAAGCCATATTCAAGCCTACCGCCCGTTGGTTGGTGTTGCTTTGCTTTTTCCCCTCTTTTCGAGTTGATTTTCAGCCTTTTTCCCTCTAAATTCCCCTTGTCTGTTATAAGCATCGTCTGTAATATGCTCTATCACTTTTGCGGAAACACCGATAAATAAAGGGATTAAAACATGCGTTTCCCTACACTTTGGGAGTTTTAATCCTACACTTTGGGAGTTTTTAAGACGAACTTTCCCTACACTTTGGGAGTTTTACCCTTCTTTTTTTGTTTATATGTAGGTATTTTATATCTTTGCAGCAAATCAAATAGTTATGAAAAAGAAGCTACCTATTACCAAAAATAAAGACGTAGTTGTATCATGGGTATATACATGGTCCAAACAGCAAGACATGTCCATACACGAACAAAGAATAGTTCTTCGCATACTGGAAGCCTGCCAGGCTGAACTAAAGGGAGTAAAGCTGAAAGATTATGCAGGCACGAAACGCAAATTTGAGCATGGACTTTGGGATGTTGATGCGCAAATGCATGTGTCTGACGTTATTTTTTCCGGACGTGACTACAACGAAATCATAGCTGCACTCGATTCACTGGCTGGACGTTTTTTCACTTACGAAGATGATGAGGAATGGTGGAAATGTGGATTTATATCTAACCCGAAATACAAAAAGCATACCGGTATTATAACATTTCGTGTATCTAATGACCTTTGGGACGTGTTTACCAAATTCGCAAAAGGATATAGGGAATTTGAACTAAACAAGGCTCTTGCGCTGCCTACAGGCTATTCACTTAGGTTTTATATGCTCATGAGTGGGCAGGTGTACCCTTTGGATATATCACTGGACAACTTAAAAGAACGACTTGGCATACCTGCGGACAAATACAAAGACAAAAACGGAAAAGATAGAATCGACAACTTCGAGGAAAGAGTATTAAAACCAGCAAAGGCTGCGCTTGATGAAAGCTGCCCATACACATTCAACTACGTAAAAGTGCGTGAAAACCCTAACAACAAACGTAGTAAAGTAACTGGATTTAGATTTTACCCTGTATATCAACCTCAATTCAGGGATGAAGAACTGGAAGTAAAAGAACTTCAAGCAAAAGTAACGGCACGTCACCAAATAGATAGCCATGTGTATGAATACCTCCGTTATTCCTGCGGTTTCACTTCAGAAGAAATAAACCGGAACAAGGAAACATTTATAACTGCACAAGAAAATATTACTGACCTTATAAGAGAACTGGCTATCCTAAACGGAAAATCACGAGAAAAGAATAATCCAAAAGGTTGGATTATCAATGCACTAAAGGGGAAAATAAAGGAGTATAGTGCTTGATTTTCAAAAGGAATTGCTATATTTGTGGATATTAACTTTAAATTATACCATTATGAAAAAGTTTTATTATGTTATTTTAAGCATGATAGCAATAGCTTTAGTATCATGCACGTCTGAATTAGACGAGATAAATAACACTGTTCATCAGCAAGAAACCTTATCCGGAAATGAACTTGGTGCTAATCTAATGAAATCTTTTCAAAATGCAGTATCTCGAAGTAGTGAGATAAAGCATTTATCATATCCTTCATATTATGGAGGAGCCTATTTAAACAAAGAAGGCAAACTGGTTGTAAAGGTAGTCAATAAAACTTCGGAAGAGATAGAAAAAGATTTAATCACTCGATGTGGTGGAAATGGATCCATTGTGGATATCTGTGAATATTCTTATTCAGAACTATTAAATGCAGCAGAAAAGATGGATAACTATTTGTTATCTAAAAAGAATGCAGATAATCCTTTTGAATTTTATGGTTTTTCTATCTGCGATACAGACAACAACATAGAAGTCTATTTAGGTGACATTTCAGAATCAAATATACAAGACTTCAAAAAAGAAGTTTTAGAAGAACCCTTCTTGAAGTTTGTGAAATCAGAAAAACCAGCTTTCCTAAGCGAAATACTAACAGGGCAAAGTATTGTTTCCGGAACACGTTCATATGGTTCTGTCGGATTCCGAGCTAAGCGAAAAGATAGTCATGTTGTACCTGTTACAGGATTTGTTACCGCAGGACACGTTGTACAAAAAGCTGGAACTTATGTATACGAAAATGAATCGATGAGTACTCCTATAGGTTGTGCTGAAATTTCACAAACGTCAGGAGATACGGATGCTGCCTTTTGTTATTCAATGAATGGATATACATTTTCAAATCATTTATATAGCGATTTTTTATCTGTTAATCCAAAACTATCTTCTTATTTAGTTAATTCAAAAGTCGCAATTCGTGGTAGGCATAGCGCAAGTACTGGTTATATTAACTCCACTTATGCAACATCCACTTTTAAATGGCCCTCTCAAGGCATATCAGTTACTTTAACTGGCATAGTAAAAATGACCTGTAATTCACAAAGCGGAGATAGCGGATGCATTGTTTACACTCCTGATGATATGAATATAGCCGGAACATTAATAGGAGGTGTCACAAATTCCAATCCTTCATATTTTATGCCTGCTTCTCGTACCGTGGAAAAATATGGTTTGGAATTGTATTAGAATTATAAGCTTTGCTGTTTTCATTATATCCTGTTCGAATAAAAAAAACAGTAATTATATAGACACGTTAACTGTAAATGAAGTAATTTCCAATTGGAAGAATTCTATTAAAGAGAAAGGAGAACCACCTTATTTAGGAGGTATGTATGTGGAAAATGGAATTGTCTACTTTTGTATTACAAACGACACATACAATATACGGAATGATATTTTTGAAAGATGTAAAAGTTCCAATGGAGTAATTATAAAAATGTGTGGAAACAGTAAAGAGTCCTTAATGCAGCAAATAAAGATTTTAGACTCCTTATTACTTGAAAAAGATTTTACAAAATTAAAGTATTATGGTCACTATTTAGATGAAAGAAGGAATAAAGTAGTCATAATGTTGGGCGACACATCTACAAGTAATATTGCCTCCTTTAGAAAAAGTGTTATAGACTCTCCCAATTTAATTTTTGAGAAATCAGAAGAAATGTTTTTTGAATAAAGAGCAAGCCGCCGGAACTCCATAGATTCCCGGCGGCTTTTATATATAGGAATGGCATCAGTGCCATTTAAGAGTTTGCAAAGAATTACTATCTTTGCAAATATTTGGTTTTCTACCCATTTAACTCGTACATTTCTATTCCTTCCCTTCTTTCTGCTCTTGCATCTGCTGGTAATATTCATAAAAGGGCTGGTATCTGTCCCGTTCCTTGGCAGCATCCACCCACAAATAACACATGAGGCAGGCAAACAAGAGGGAGATAACGGCACAAAGAATGGAGTAGAACGAAACCCGTTTATCCACATAGCCGCCATTTTTCATTCTGTTCCCCAGCCGTTCAAATTCCGCCAATACGCTTTTTAGGCGATTTTCGGCACTTTCAAGGCTTCCTCTATCTACTTCTACCTTTTTGGCTGTTGCGTCCTCTATGCGCTTCGTATAGGATTCTACGCGCTTCAACTCTTGAAACACCAGCTCTACCGCAAGTTGCGGATTTACTTTGGGCGTGGTGTCCTTTCTCTTTCGGGGGCTGTACTGTCCCTGCTTATAGGTGTAATCCTCCGTCTTTGGGTTTGAGGGTGTTTCCATAATTCCTGCTGATTGAGTTATACTTTAAGTTTTTCTGTGTCTTTTCGATGTGGGCAAGCGTATAGCCTTTCCCTATCTCGCTTGCCTTGTATTCCGTTCCGCTCCGGCTCGTTACATAGTAGCCGTTAAGTTTGCCGGTACTCGCACGGGCTTCCCTTACCCTGAAGCCCAGTTTTTCGAGTTCCCGGCTGAATCCGGCAAGGTCAAATCCCTGCATCCTTGCAAGGATACCGTCCATAGCCTGTTTTATCTCTTCCCTGTTGGCTTTGCCTATGTCCTTTGACTGTACCAAGTTCCGCTCTCTGGCTATACCGTTGGCGGCTTCCGTTGCTCTCTTCCCTATCCAGTTGTCTTTGTAGAGTTCTCCCGATAACGACACACGGTTTGCCAGTATATGCAGGTGGGCTTGCCTGCGGTTCTTCTCCGTTCCGCTGTGCTTCACAATGATGTACTGGTGGTTCATCAAGCCCATGCGCTGCATGAAATCGTTGCCGAGCTTCGCCCAGTCCGCATCGGTCATGCCTGCACTTTCTTCCACTGAAGGGCTGACCTCAAACCGAAGGCAGTTGTTCTTTACGTTCGGAAAATCAACAAAGTAAGGTTTCATCTCCTGCACCATCTCTTCACCTGTACAGCCGAAAAGCTCATGGCGGTGTATCTCGGTGGCTGCTGCCTCCCCGTTTATCTCTTTGGCAAGATCGTACTCCAGTGCTGCCGTGCCATGAGATATGCTCTTTCCTTTTGCTATCATCGTGAAAGTATCTTTTTAAGTTCATTGATTAGTGCCTGGTTCTCTTCGAACACTTCCCTGTACTGGCGCCCACCGAAATAGTTGTTCAGACGCTGGAGTGTTCCTTTCAGTCGGGCTATCTCCCGAAACAGTTCCCTTTCTTCTTCCGTGTACCTCTCTTTGGGGCGTCCGCCCAGTGCGAGTGTACGGCAGTACTCCGATGTACTGATGCCGCATCGGGCTGCCTGTTCCGCAAGTGCCGCCTTTTCAAGTGCCGTGCAGCGGAATGTTATCTTCTCCGTTCGATTTACTTCCATGTCGCAAAGGTAATCTTAAAATCCTTTTGAGCAAAGCGAGAAAGGCAAGAATGTCCGACAAGGACACTTCTTGCTATATATACACATGCCGCATGGGAATACACACAACGCTGACACGCTGCATAGGCACACATTTTTTTCTCTTTTTCCTGCCTTTTTCACAACGGAATACGGAGAACTGTCAAGGGGACGGGCTGGAAAAACCGCACGAGCCTGCGAGCGCAGGATTTTTCCGGATCCGGACTTGCGAAGCCCTTGACGGTTACGGAGTATGGAGTTACATTTGCAGACAAAAAAGAGAAAAATTACTTATTCAGTAATACTTTTTCTTTCGCGGTTAAGTTCTCCAATTCTTCATCACTTATAGGAATAACAGTATAGGTTTTCCCCTCGTGATGAATAAGTACATTGTCGCCTTTACTCGCCAAATCAAGCATTTCCTCTATTCGGTTAGCAAATTCCTCGGATGTAAGATTTATAACTGCCATATCTTTAATTTTTACATTGTTTTTTTACGTCATTTATCGTCATAGTGCCCCCAAACAGAAATAACAAAAACAACAATGGTGGTTTCGTTCACCGTATATCTAATACGGTTTTTCTTATCAAGTTGCCTTGACCATACACCCTGCAAATACTTCAACTGTTCGGGGTGTCCAGTCCCGGTGTATGGATGTTCTTTCAGCTCATCCAATAGCCTCTCTAACTTTTTGAAGAGTTGCGGAGAGGACTTTCTTAGCAACAGTACATGTTTTGCAGCTTCTTTTGAAAATTCTATCTCATACATTGCACTCATCCTCTATACGGTTCAAAAAATCATCTAATGATTCATCCTTCCGCATTTTAAAAGTTCGTCCCTGCTTAATATCCTCAATACCCCTCTGAATAGCCTCCAATTCTTCCCTTGAGGGGAAATCCTCTTCCGTAGCCGCATATACGACTATGGGGGCGGCATTACGACGGGAAACAAAGATTGTCTCTTTTTCAGCCAGTTCAAAATATTTCTTCTGATTGGCACGAAATTCACGCGTTGTAATTATCTGCATAATATTTATATATTTGATTTACACCGCAAATATAGCTATAAAAGTTCAACCTCCAAACTATTTGTGTACCTATTTGTGTACACGCCATTAAAAGCCATATTCAAGCCTACCGCCCGTTGGTTGGTGTTGCTTTGCTTTTTCCCCTCTTTTCGAGTTGATTTTCAGCCTTTTTCCCTCTAAATTCCCCTTGTCTGTTATAAGCATCGTCTGTAATATGCTCTATCACTTTTGCGGAAACACCGATAAATAAAGGGATTAAAACATGCGTTTCCCTACACTTTGGGAGTTTTAATCCTACACTTTGGGAGTTTTTAAGACGAACTTTCCCTACACTTTGGGAGTTTTACCCTTCTTTTTTTGTTTATATGTAGGTATTTTATATCTTTGCAGCAAATCAAATAGTTATGAAAAAGAAGCTACCTATTACCAAAAATAAAGACGTAGTTGTATCATGGGTATATACATGGTCCAAACAGCAAGACATGTCCATACACGAACAAAGAATAGTTCTTCGCATACTGGAAGCCTGCCAGGCTGAACTAAAGGGAGTAAAGCTGAAAGATTATGCAGGCACGAAACGCAAATTTGAGCATGGACTTTGGGATGTTGATGCGCAAATGCATGTGTCTGACGTTATTTTTTCCGGACGTGACTACAACGAAATCATAGCTGCACTCGATTCACTGGCTGGACGTTTTTTCACTTACGAAGATGATGAGGAATGGTGGAAATGTGGATTTATATCTAACCCGAAATACAAAAAGCATACCGGTATTATAACATTTCGTGTATCTAATGACCTTTGGGACGTGTTTACCAAATTCGCAAAAGGATATAGGGAATTTGAACTAAACAAGGCTCTTGCGCTGCCTACAGGCTATTCACTTAGGTTTTATATGCTCATGAGTGGGCAGGTGTACCCTTTGGATATATCACTGGACAACTTAAAAGAACGACTTGGCATACCTGCGGACAAATACAAAGACAAAAACGGAAAAGATAGAATCGACAACTTCGAGGAAAGAGTATTAAAACCAGCAAAGGCTGCGCTTGATGAAAGCTGCCCATACACATTCAACTACGTAAAAGTGCGTGAAAACCCTAACAACAAACGTAGTAAAGTAACTGGATTTAGATTTTACCCTGTATATCAACCTCAATTCAGGGATGAAGAACTGGAAGTAAAAGAACTTCAAGCAAAAGTAACGGCACGTCACCAAATAGATAGCCATGTGTATGAATACCTCCGTTATTCCTGCGGTTTCACTTCAGAAGAAATAAACCGGAACAAGGAAACATTTATAACTGCACAAGAAAATATTACTGACCTTATAAGAGAACTGGCTATCCTAAACGGAAAATCACGAGAAAAGAATAATCCAAAAGGTTGGATTATCAATGCACTAAAGGGGAAAATAAAGGAGTATAGTGCTTGATTTTCAAAAGGAATTGCTATATTTGTGGATATTAACTTTAAATTATACCATTATGAAAAAGTTTTATTATGTTATTTTAAGCATGATAGCAATAGCTTTAGTATCATGCACGTCTGAATTAGACGAGATAAATAACACTGTTCATCAGCAAGAAACCTTATCCGGAAATGAACTTGGTGCTAATCTAATGAAATCTTTTCAAAATGCAGTATCTCGAAGTAGTGAGATAAAGCATTTATCATATCCTTCATATTATGGAGGAGCCTATTTAAACAAAGAAGGCAAACTGGTTGTAAAGGTAGTCAATAAAACTTCGGAAGAGATAGAAAAAGATTTAATCACTCGATGTGGTGGAAATGGATCCATTGTGGATATCTGTGAATATTCTTATTCAGAACTATTAAATGCAGCAGAAAAGATGGATAACTATTTGTTATCTAAAAAGAATGCAGATAATCCTTTTGAATTTTATGGTTTTTCTATCTGCGATACAGACAACAACATAGAAGTCTATTTAGGTGACATTTCAGAATCAAATATACAAGACTTCAAAAAAGAAGTTTTAGAAGAACCCTTCTTGAAGTTTGTGAAATCAGAAAAACCAGCTTTCCTAAGCGAAATACTAACAGGGCAAAGTATTGTTTCCGGAACACGTTCATATGGTTCTGTCGGATTCCGAGCTAAGCGAAAAGATAGTCATGTTGTACCTGTTACAGGATTTGTTACCGCAGGACACGTTGTACAAAAAGCTGGAACTTATGTATACGAAAATGAATCGATGAGTACTCCTATAGGTTGTGCTGAAATTTCACAAACGTCAGGAGATACGGATGCTGCCTTTTGTTATTCAATGAATGGATATACATTTTCAAATCATTTATATAGCGATTTTTTATCTGTTAATCCAAAACTATCTTCTTATTTAGTTAATTCAAAAGTCGCAATTCGTGGTAGGCATAGCGCAAGTACTGGTTATATTAACTCCACTTATGCAACATCCACTTTTAAATGGCCCTCTCAAGGCATATCAGTTACTTTAACTGGCATAGTAAAAATGACCTGTAATTCACAAAGCGGAGATAGCGGATGCATTGTTTACACTCCTGATGATATGAATATAGCCGGAACATTAATAGGAGGTGTCACAAATTCCAATCCTTCATATTTTATGCCTGCTTCTCGTACCGTGGAAAAATATGGTTTGGAATTGTATTAGAATTATAAGCTTTGCTGTTTTCATTATATCCTGTTCGAATAAAAAAAACAGTAATTATATAGACACGTTAACTGTAAATGAAGTAATTTCCAATTGGAAGAATTCTATTAAAGAGAAAGGAGAACCACCTTATTTAGGAGGTATGTATGTGGAAAATGGAATTGTCTACTTTTGTATTACAAACGACACATACAATATACGGAATGATATTTTTGAAAGATGTAAAAGTTCCAATGGAGTAATTATAAAAATGTGTGGAAACAGTAAAGAGTCCTTAATGCAGCAAATAAAGATTTTAGACTCCTTATTACTTGAAAAAGATTTTACAAAATTAAAGTATTATGGTCACTATTTAGATGAAAGAAGGAATAAAGTAGTCATAATGTTGGGCGACACATCTACAAGTAATATTGCCTCCTTTAGAAAAAGTGTTATAGACTCTCCCAATTTAATTTTTGAGAAATCAGAAGAAATGTTTTTTGAATAAAGAGCAAGCCGCCGGAACTCCATAGATTCCCGGCGGCTTTTATATATAGGAATGGCATCAGTGCCATTTAAGAGTTTGCAAAGAATTACTATCTTTGCAAATATTTGGTTTTCTACCCATTTAACTCGTACATTTCTATTCCTTCCCTTCTTTCTGCTCTTGCATCTGCTGGTAATATTCATAAAAGGGCTGGTATCTGTCCCGTTCCTTGGCAGCATCCACCCACAAATAACACATGAGGCAGGCAAACAAGAGGGAGATAACGGCACAAAGAATGGAGTAGAACGAAACCCGTTTATCCACATAGCCGCCATTTTTCATTCTGTTCCCCAGCCGTTCAAATTCCGCCAATACGCTTTTTAGGCGATTTTCGGCACTTTCAAGGCTTCCTCTATCTACTTCTACCTTTTTGGCTGTTGCGTCCTCTATGCGCTTCGTATAGGATTCTACGCGCTTCAACTCTTGAAACACCAGCTCTACCGCAAGTTGCGGATTTACTTTGGGCGTGGTGTCCTTTCTCTTTCGGGGGCTGTACTGTCCCTGCTTATAGGTGTAATCCTCCGTCTTTGGGTTTGAGGGTGTTTCCATAATTCCTGCTGATTGAGTTATACTTTAAGTTTTTCTGTGTCTTTTCGATGTGGGCAAGCGTATAGCCTTTCCCTATCTCGCTTGCCTTGTATTCCGTTCCGCTCCGGCTCGTTACATAGTAGCCGTTAAGTTTGCCGGTACTCGCACGGGCTTCCCTTACCCTGAAGCCCAGTTTTTCGAGTTCCCGGCTGAATCCGGCAAGGTCAAATCCCTGCATCCTTGCAAGGATACCGTCCATAGCCTGTTTTATCTCTTCCCTGTTGGCTTTGCCTATGTCCTTTGACTGTACCAAGTTCCGCTCTCTGGCTATACCGTTGGCGGCTTCCGTTGCTCTCTTCCCTATCCAGTTGTCTTTGTAGAGTTCTCCCGATAACGACACACGGTTTGCCAGTATATGCAGGTGGGCTTGCCTGCGGTTCTTCTCCGTTCCGCTGTGCTTCACAATGATGTACTGGTGGTTCATCAAGCCCATGCGCTGCATGAAATCGTTGCCGAGCTTCGCCCAGTCCGCATCGGTCATGCCTGCACTTTCTTCCACTGAAGGGCTGACCTCAAACCGAAGGCAGTTGTTCTTTACGTTCGGAAAATCAACAAAGTAAGGTTTCATCTCCTGCACCATCTCTTCACCTGTACAGCCGAAAAGCTCATGGCGGTGTATCTCGGTGGCTGCTGCCTCCCCGTTTATCTCTTTGGCAAGATCGTACTCCAGTGCTGCCGTGCCATGAGATATGCTCTTTCCTTTTGCTATCATCGTGAAAGTATCTTTTTAAGTTCATTGATTAGTGCCTGGTTCTCTTCGAACACTTCCCTGTACTGGCGCCCACCGAAATAGTTGTTCAGACGCTGGAGTGTTCCTTTCAGTCGGGCTATCTCCCGAAACAGTTCCCTTTCTTCTTCCGTGTACCTCTCTTTGGGGCGTCCGCCCAGTGCGAGTGTACGGCAGTACTCCGATGTACTGATGCCGCATCGGGCTGCCTGTTCCGCAAGTGCCGCCTTTTCAAGTGCCGTGCAGCGGAATGTTATCTTCTCCGTTCGATTTACTTCCATGTCGCAAAGGTAATCTTAAAATCCTTTTGAGCAAAGCGAGAAAGGCAAGAATGTCCGACAAGGACACTTCTTGCTATATATACACATGCCGCATGGGAATACACACAACGCTGACACGCTGCATAGGCACACATTTTTTTCTCTTTTTCCTGCCTTTTTCACAACGGAATACGGAGAACTGTCAAGGGGACGGGCTGGAAAAACCGCACGAGCCTGCGAGCGCAGGATTTTTCCGGATCCGGACTTGCGAAGCCCTTGACGGTTACGGAGTATGGAGTTACATTTGCAGACAAAAAAGAGAAAAATTACTTATTCAGTAATACTTTTTCTTTCGCGGTTAAGTTCTCCAATTCTTCATCACTTATAGGAATAACAGTATAGGTTTTCCCCTCGTGATGAATAAGTACATTGTCGCCTTTACTCGCCAAATCAAGCATTTCCTCTATTCGGTTAGCAAATTCCTCGGATGTAAGATTTATAACTGCCATATCTTTAATTTTTACATTGTTTTTTTACGTCATTTATCGTCATAGTGCCCCCAAACAGAAATAACAAAAACAACAATGGTGGTTTCGTTCACCGTATATCTAATACGGTTTTTCTTATCAAGTTGCCTTGACCATACACCCTGCAAATACTTCAACTGTTCGGGGTGTCCAGTCCCGGTGTATGGATGTTCTTTCAGCTCATCCAATAGCCTCTCTAACTTTTTGAAGAGTTGCGGAGAGGACTTTCTTAGCAACAGTACATGTTTTGCAGCTTCTTTTGAAAATTCTATCTCATACATTGCACTCATCCTCTATACGGTTCAAAAAATCATCTAATGATTCATCCTTCCGCATTTTAAAAGTTCGTCCCTGCTTAATATCCTCAATACCCCTCTGAATAGCCTCCAATTCTTCCCTTGAGGGGAAATCCTCTTCCGTAGCCGCATATACGACTATGGGGGCGGCATTACGACGGGAAACAAAGATTGTCTCTTTTTCAGCCAGTTCAAAATATTTCTTCTGATTGGCACGAAATTCACGCGTTGTAATTATCTGCATAATATTTATATATTTGATTTACACCGCAAATATAGCTATAAAAGTTCAACCTCCAAACTATTTGTGTACCTATTTGTGTACACGCCATTAAAAGCCATATTCAAGCCTACCGCCCGTTGGTTGGTGTTGCTTTGCTTTTTCCCCTCTTTTCGAGTTGATTTTCAGCCTTTTTCCCTCTAAATTCCCCTTGTCTGTTATAAGCATCGTCTGTAATATGCTCTATCACTTTTGCGGAAACACCGATAAATAAAGGGATTAAAACATGCGTTTCCCTACACTTTGGGAGTTTTAATCCTACACTTTGGGAGTTTTTAAGACGAACTTTCCCTACACTTTGGGAGTTTTACCCTTCTTTTTTTGTTTATATGTAGGTATTTTATATCTTTGCAGCAAATCAAATAGTTATGAAAAAGAAGCTACCTATTACCAAAAATAAAGACGTAGTTGTATCATGGGTATATACATGGTCCAAACAGCAAGACATGTCCATACACGAACAAAGAATAGTTCTTCGCATACTGGAAGCCTGCCAGGCTGAACTAAAGGGAGTAAAGCTGAAAGATTATGCAGGCACGAAACGCAAATTTGAGCATGGACTTTGGGATGTTGATGCGCAAATGCATGTGTCTGACGTTATTTTTTCCGGACGTGACTACAACGAAATCATAGCTGCACTCGATTCACTGGCTGGACGTTTTTTCACTTACGAAGATGATGAGGAATGGTGGAAATGTGGATTTATATCTAACCCGAAATACAAAAAGCATACCGGTATTATAACATTTCGTGTATCTAATGACCTTTGGGACGTGTTTACCAAATTCGCAAAAGGATATAGGGAATTTGAACTAAACAAGGCTCTTGCGCTGCCTACAGGCTATTCACTTAGGTTTTATATGCTCATGAGTGGGCAGGTGTACCCTTTGGATATATCACTGGACAACTTAAAAGAACGACTTGGCATACCTGCGGACAAATACAAAGACAAAAACGGAAAAGATAGAATCGACAACTTCGAGGAAAGAGTATTAAAACCAGCAAAGGCTGCGCTTGATGAAAGCTGCCCATACACATTCAACTACGTAAAAGTGCGTGAAAACCCTAACAACAAACGTAGTAAAGTAACTGGATTTAGATTTTACCCTGTATATCAACCTCAATTCAGGGATGAAGAACTGGAAGTAAAAGAACTTCAAGCAAAAGTAACGGCACGTCACCAAATAGATAGCCATGTGTATGAATACCTCCGTTATTCCTGCGGTTTCACTTCAGAAGAAATAAACCGGAACAAGGAAACATTTATAACTGCACAAGAAAATATTACTGACCTTATAAGAGAACTGGCTATCCTAAACGGAAAATCACGAGAAAAGAATAATCCAAAAGGTTGGATTATCAATGCACTAAAGGGGAAAATAAAGGAGTATAGTGCTTGATTTTCAAAAGGAATTGCTATATTTGTGGATATTAACTTTAAATTATACCATTATGAAAAAGTTTTATTATGTTATTTTAAGCATGATAGCAATAGCTTTAGTATCATGCACGTCTGAATTAGACGAGATAAATAACACTGTTCATCAGCAAGAAACCTTATCCGGAAATGAACTTGGTGCTAATCTAATGAAATCTTTTCAAAATGCAGTATCTCGAAGTAGTGAGATAAAGCATTTATCATATCCTTCATATTATGGAGGAGCCTATTTAAACAAAGAAGGCAAACTGGTTGTAAAGGTAGTCAATAAAACTTCGGAAGAGATAGAAAAAGATTTAATCACTCGATGTGGTGGAAATGGATCCATTGTGGATATCTGTGAATATTCTTATTCAGAACTATTAAATGCAGCAGAAAAGATGGATAACTATTTGTTATCTAAAAAGAATGCAGATAATCCTTTTGAATTTTATGGTTTTTCTATCTGCGATACAGACAACAACATAGAAGTCTATTTAGGTGACATTTCAGAATCAAATATACAAGACTTCAAAAAAGAAGTTTTAGAAGAACCCTTCTTGAAGTTTGTGAAATCAGAAAAACCAGCTTTCCTAAGCGAAATACTAACAGGGCAAAGTATTGTTTCCGGAACACGTTCATATGGTTCTGTCGGATTCCGAGCTAAGCGAAAAGATAGTCATGTTGTACCTGTTACAGGATTTGTTACCGCAGGACACGTTGTACAAAAAGCTGGAACTTATGTATACGAAAATGAATCGATGAGTACTCCTATAGGTTGTGCTGAAATTTCACAAACGTCAGGAGATACGGATGCTGCCTTTTGTTATTCAATGAATGGATATACATTTTCAAATCATTTATATAGCGATTTTTTATCTGTTAATCCAAAACTATCTTCTTATTTAGTTAATTCAAAAGTCGCAATTCGTGGTAGGCATAGCGCAAGTACTGGTTATATTAACTCCACTTATGCAACATCCACTTTTAAATGGCCCTCTCAAGGCATATCAGTTACTTTAACTGGCATAGTAAAAATGACCTGTAATTCACAAAGCGGAGATAGCGGATGCATTGTTTACACTCCTGATGATATGAATATAGCCGGAACATTAATAGGAGGTGTCACAAATTCCAATCCTTCATATTTTATGCCTGCTTCTCGTACCGTGGAAAAATATGGTTTGGAATTGTATTAGAATTATAAGCTTTGCTGTTTTCATTATATCCTGTTCGAATAAAAAAAACAGTAATTATATAGACACGTTAACTGTAAATGAAGTAATTTCCAATTGGAAGAATTCTATTAAAGAGAAAGGAGAACCACCTTATTTAGGAGGTATGTATGTGGAAAATGGAATTGTCTACTTTTGTATTACAAACGACACATACAATATACGGAATGATATTTTTGAAAGATGTAAAAGTTCCAATGGAGTAATTATAAAAATGTGTGGAAACAGTAAAGAGTCCTTAATGCAGCAAATAAAGATTTTAGACTCCTTATTACTTGAAAAAGATTTTACAAAATTAAAGTATTATGGTCACTATTTAGATGAAAGAAGGAATAAAGTAGTCATAATGTTGGGCGACACATCTACAAGTAATATTGCCTCCTTTAGAAAAAGTGTTATAGACTCTCCCAATTTAATTTTTGAGAAATCAGAAGAAATGTTTTTTGAATAAAGAGCAAGCCGCCGGAACTCCATAGATTCCCGGCGGCTTTTATATATAGGAATGGCATCAGTGCCATTTAAGAGTTTGCAAAGAATTACTATCTTTGCAAATATTTGGTTTTCTACCCATTTAACTCGTACATTTCTATTCCTTCCCTTCTTTCTGCTCTTGCATCTGCTGGTAATATTCATAAAAGGGCTGGTATCTGTCCCGTTCCTTGGCAGCATCCACCCACAAATAACACATGAGGCAGGCAAACAAGAGGGAGATAACGGCACAAAGAATGGAGTAGAACGAAACCCGTTTATCCACATAGCCGCCATTTTTCATTCTGTTCCCCAGCCGTTCAAATTCCGCCAATACGCTTTTTAGGCGATTTTCGGCACTTTCAAGGCTTCCTCTATCTACTTCTACCTTTTTGGCTGTTGCGTCCTCTATGCGCTTCGTATAGGATTCTACGCGCTTCAACTCTTGAAACACCAGCTCTACCGCAAGTTGCGGATTTACTTTGGGCGTGGTGTCCTTTCTCTTTCGGGGGCTGTACTGTCCCTGCTTATAGGTGTAATCCTCCGTCTTTGGGTTTGAGGGTGTTTCCATAATTCCTGCTGATTGAGTTATACTTTAAGTTTTTCTGTGTCTTTTCGATGTGGGCAAGCGTATAGCCTTTCCCTATCTCGCTTGCCTTGTATTCCGTTCCGCTCCGGCTCGTTACATAGTAGCCGTTAAGTTTGCCGGTACTCGCACGGGCTTCCCTTACCCTGAAGCCCAGTTTTTCGAGTTCCCGGCTGAATCCGGCAAGGTCAAATCCCTGCATCCTTGCAAGGATACCGTCCATAGCCTGTTTTATCTCTTCCCTGTTGGCTTTGCCTATGTCCTTTGACTGTACCAAGTTCCGCTCTCTGGCTATACCGTTGGCGGCTTCCGTTGCTCTCTTCCCTATCCAGTTGTCTTTGTAGAGTTCTCCCGATAACGACACACGGTTTGCCAGTATATGCAGGTGGGCTTGCCTGCGGTTCTTCTCCGTTCCGCTGTGCTTCACAATGATGTACTGGTGGTTCATCAAGCCCATGCGCTGCATGAAATCGTTGCCGAGCTTCGCCCAGTCCGCATCGGTCATGCCTGCACTTTCTTCCACTGAAGGGCTGACCTCAAACCGAAGGCAGTTGTTCTTTACGTTCGGAAAATCAACAAAGTAAGGTTTCATCTCCTGCACCATCTCTTCACCTGTACAGCCGAAAAGCTCATGGCGGTGTATCTCGGTGGCTGCTGCCTCCCCGTTTATCTCTTTGGCAAGATCGTACTCCAGTGCTGCCGTGCCATGAGATATGCTCTTTCCTTTTGCTATCATCGTGAAAGTATCTTTTTAAGTTCATTGATTAGTGCCTGGTTCTCTTCGAACACTTCCCTGTACTGGCGCCCACCGAAATAGTTGTTCAGACGCTGGAGTGTTCCTTTCAGTCGGGCTATCTCCCGAAACAGTTCCCTTTCTTCTTCCGTGTACCTCTCTTTGGGGCGTCCGCCCAGTGCGAGTGTACGGCAGTACTCCGATGTACTGATGCCGCATCGGGCTGCCTGTTCCGCAAGTGCCGCCTTTTCAAGTGCCGTGCAGCGGAATGTTATCTTCTCCGTTCGATTTACTTCCATGTCGCAAAGGTAATCTTAAAATCCTTTTGAGCAAAGCGAGAAAGGCAAGAATGTCCGACAAGGACACTTCTTGCTATATATACACATGCCGCATGGGAATACACACAACGCTGACACGCTGCATAGGCACACATTTTTTTCTCTTTTTCCTGCCTTTTTCACAACGGAATACGGAGAACTGTCAAGGGGACGGGCTGGAAAAACCGCACGAGCCTGCGAGCGCAGGATTTTTCCGGATCCGGACTTGCGAAGCCCTTGACGGTTACGGAGTATGGAGTTACATTTGCAGACAAAAAAGAGAAAAATTACTTATTCAGTAATACTTTTTCTTTCGCGGTTAAGTTCTCCAATTCTTCATCACTTATAGGAATAACAGTATAGGTTTTCCCCTCGTGATGAATAAGTACATTGTCGCCTTTACTCGCCAAATCAAGCATTTCCTCTATTCGGTTAGCAAATTCCTCGGATGTAAGATTTATAACTGCCATATCTTTAATTTTTACATTGTTTTTTTACGTCATTTATCGTCATAGTGCCCCCAAACAGAAATAACAAAAACAACAATGGTGGTTTCGTTCACCGTATATCTAATACGGTTTTTCTTATCAAGTTGCCTTGACCATACACCCTGCAAATACTTCAACTGTTCGGGGTGTCCAGTCCCGGTGTATGGATGTTCTTTCAGCTCATCCAATAGCCTCTCTAACTTTTTGAAGAGTTGCGGAGAGGACTTTCTTAGCAACAGTACATGTTTTGCAGCTTCTTTTGAAAATTCTATCTCATACATTGCACTCATCCTCTATACGGTTCAAAAAATCATCTAATGATTCATCCTTCCGCATTTTAAAAGTTCGTCCCTGCTTAATATCCTCAATACCCCTCTGAATAGCCTCCAATTCTTCCCTTGAGGGGAAATCCTCTTCCGTAGCCGCATATACGACTATGGGGGCGGCATTACGACGGGAAACAAAGATTGTCTCTTTTTCAGCCAGTTCAAAATATTTCTTCTGATTGGCACGAAATTCACGCGTTGTAATTATCTGCATAATATTTATATATTTGATTTACACCGCAAATATAGCTATAAAAGTTCAACCTCCAAACTATTTGTGTACCTATTTGTGTACACGCCATTAAAAGCCATATTCAAGCCTACCGCCCGTTGGTTGGTGTTGCTTTGCTTTTTCCCCTCTTTTCGAGTTGATTTTCAGCCTTTTTCCCTCTAAATTCCCCTTGTCTGTTATAAGCATCGTCTGTAATATGCTCTATCACTTTTGCGGAAACACCGATAAATAAAGGGATTAAAACATGCGTTTCCCTACACTTTGGGAGTTTTAATCCTACACTTTGGGAGTTTTTAAGACGAACTTTCCCTACACTTTGGGAGTTTTACCCTTCTTTTTTTGTTTATATGTAGGTATTTTATATCTTTGCAGCAAATCAAATAGTTATGAAAAAGAAGCTACCTATTACCAAAAATAAAGACGTAGTTGTATCATGGGTATATACATGGTCCAAACAGCAAGACATGTCCATACACGAACAAAGAATAGTTCTTCGCATACTGGAAGCCTGCCAGGCTGAACTAAAGGGAGTAAAGCTGAAAGATTATGCAGGCACGAAACGCAAATTTGAGCATGGACTTTGGGATGTTGATGCGCAAATGCATGTGTCTGACGTTATTTTTTCCGGACGTGACTACAACGAAATCATAGCTGCACTCGATTCACTGGCTGGACGTTTTTTCACTTACGAAGATGATGAGGAATGGTGGAAATGTGGATTTATATCTAACCCGAAATACAAAAAGCATACCGGTATTATAACATTTCGTGTATCTAATGACCTTTGGGACGTGTTTACCAAATTCGCAAAAGGATATAGGGAATTTGAACTAAACAAGGCTCTTGCGCTGCCTACAGGCTATTCACTTAGGTTTTATATGCTCATGAGTGGGCAGGTGTACCCTTTGGATATATCACTGGACAACTTAAAAGAACGACTTGGCATACCTGCGGACAAATACAAAGACAAAAACGGAAAAGATAGAATCGACAACTTCGAGGAAAGAGTATTAAAACCAGCAAAGGCTGCGCTTGATGAAAGCTGCCCATACACATTCAACTACGTAAAAGTGCGTGAAAACCCTAACAACAAACGTAGTAAAGTAACTGGATTTAGATTTTACCCTGTATATCAACCTCAATTCAGGGATGAAGAACTGGAAGTAAAAGAACTTCAAGCAAAAGTAACGGCACGTCACCAAATAGATAGCCATGTGTATGAATACCTCCGTTATTCCTGCGGTTTCACTTCAGAAGAAATAAACCGGAACAAGGAAACATTTATAACTGCACAAGAAAATATTACTGACCTTATAAGAGAACTGGCTATCCTAAACGGAAAATCACGAGAAAAGAATAATCCAAAAGGTTGGATTATCAATGCACTAAAGGGGAAAATAAAGGAGTATAGTGCTTGATTTTCAAAAGGAATTGCTATATTTGTGGATATTAACTTTAAATTATACCATTATGAAAAAGTTTTATTATGTTATTTTAAGCATGATAGCAATAGCTTTAGTATCATGCACGTCTGAATTAGACGAGATAAATAACACTGTTCATCAGCAAGAAACCTTATCCGGAAATGAACTTGGTGCTAATCTAATGAAATCTTTTCAAAATGCAGTATCTCGAAGTAGTGAGATAAAGCATTTATCATATCCTTCATATTATGGAGGAGCCTATTTAAACAAAGAAGGCAAACTGGTTGTAAAGGTAGTCAATAAAACTTCGGAAGAGATAGAAAAAGATTTAATCACTCGATGTGGTGGAAATGGATCCATTGTGGATATCTGTGAATATTCTTATTCAGAACTATTAAATGCAGCAGAAAAGATGGATAACTATTTGTTATCTAAAAAGAATGCAGATAATCCTTTTGAATTTTATGGTTTTTCTATCTGCGATACAGACAACAACATAGAAGTCTATTTAGGTGACATTTCAGAATCAAATATACAAGACTTCAAAAAAGAAGTTTTAGAAGAACCCTTCTTGAAGTTTGTGAAATCAGAAAAACCAGCTTTCCTAAGCGAAATACTAACAGGGCAAAGTATTGTTTCCGGAACACGTTCATATGGTTCTGTCGGATTCCGAGCTAAGCGAAAAGATAGTCATGTTGTACCTGTTACAGGATTTGTTACCGCAGGACACGTTGTACAAAAAGCTGGAACTTATGTATACGAAAATGAATCGATGAGTACTCCTATAGGTTGTGCTGAAATTTCACAAACGTCAGGAGATACGGATGCTGCCTTTTGTTATTCAATGAATGGATATACATTTTCAAATCATTTATATAGCGATTTTTTATCTGTTAATCCAAAACTATCTTCTTATTTAGTTAATTCAAAAGTCGCAATTCGTGGTAGGCATAGCGCAAGTACTGGTTATATTAACTCCACTTATGCAACATCCACTTTTAAATGGCCCTCTCAAGGCATATCAGTTACTTTAACTGGCATAGTAAAAATGACCTGTAATTCACAAAGCGGAGATAGCGGATGCATTGTTTACACTCCTGATGATATGAATATAGCCGGAACATTAATAGGAGGTGTCACAAATTCCAATCCTTCATATTTTATGCCTGCTTCTCGTACCGTGGAAAAATATGGTTTGGAATTGTATTAGAATTATAAGCTTTGCTGTTTTCATTATATCCTGTTCGAATAAAAAAAACAGTAATTATATAGACACGTTAACTGTAAATGAAGTAATTTCCAATTGGAAGAATTCTATTAAAGAGAAAGGAGAACCACCTTATTTAGGAGGTATGTATGTGGAAAATGGAATTGTCTACTTTTGTATTACAAACGACACATACAATATACGGAATGATATTTTTGAAAGATGTAAAAGTTCCAATGGAGTAATTATAAAAATGTGTGGAAACAGTAAAGAGTCCTTAATGCAGCAAATAAAGATTTTAGACTCCTTATTACTTGAAAAAGATTTTACAAAATTAAAGTATTATGGTCACTATTTAGATGAAAGAAGGAATAAAGTAGTCATAATGTTGGGCGACACATCTACAAGTAATATTGCCTCCTTTAGAAAAAGTGTTATAGACTCTCCCAATTTAATTTTTGAGAAATCAGAAGAAATGTTTTTTGAATAAAGAGCAAGCCGCCGGAACTCCATAGATTCCCGGCGGCTTTTATATATAGGAATGGCATCAGTGCCATTTAAGAGTTTGCAAAGAATTACTATCTTTGCAAATATTTGGTTTTCTACCCATTTAACTCGTACATTTCTATTCCTTCCCTTCTTTCTGCTCTTGCATCTGCTGGTAATATTCATAAAAGGGCTGGTATCTGTCCCGTTCCTTGGCAGCATCCACCCACAAATAACACATGAGGCAGGCAAACAAGAGGGAGATAACGGCACAAAGAATGGAGTAGAACGAAACCCGTTTATCCACATAGCCGCCATTTTTCATTCTGTTCCCCAGCCGTTCAAATTCCGCCAATACGCTTTTTAGGCGATTTTCGGCACTTTCAAGGCTTCCTCTATCTACTTCTACCTTTTTGGCTGTTGCGTCCTCTATGCGCTTCGTATAGGATTCTACGCGCTTCAACTCTTGAAACACCAGCTCTACCGCAAGTTGCGGATTTACTTTGGGCGTGGTGTCCTTTCTCTTTCGGGGGCTGTACTGTCCCTGCTTATAGGTGTAATCCTCCGTCTTTGGGTTTGAGGGTGTTTCCATAATTCCTGCTGATTGAGTTATACTTTAAGTTTTTCTGTGTCTTTTCGATGTGGGCAAGCGTATAGCCTTTCCCTATCTCGCTTGCCTTGTATTCCGTTCCGCTCCGGCTCGTTACATAGTAGCCGTTAAGTTTGCCGGTACTCGCACGGGCTTCCCTTACCCTGAAGCCCAGTTTTTCGAGTTCCCGGCTGAATCCGGCAAGGTCAAATCCCTGCATCCTTGCAAGGATACCGTCCATAGCCTGTTTTATCTCTTCCCTGTTGGCTTTGCCTATGTCCTTTGACTGTACCAAGTTCCGCTCTCTGGCTATACCGTTGGCGGCTTCCGTTGCTCTCTTCCCTATCCAGTTGTCTTTGTAGAGTTCTCCCGATAACGACACACGGTTTGCCAGTATATGCAGGTGGGCTTGCCTGCGGTTCTTCTCCGTTCCGCTGTGCTTCACAATGATGTACTGGTGGTTCATCAAGCCCATGCGCTGCATGAAATCGTTGCCGAGCTTCGCCCAGTCCGCATCGGTCATGCCTGCACTTTCTTCCACTGAAGGGCTGACCTCAAACCGAAGGCAGTTGTTCTTTACGTTCGGAAAATCAACAAAGTAAGGTTTCATCTCCTGCACCATCTCTTCACCTGTACAGCCGAAAAGCTCATGGCGGTGTATCTCGGTGGCTGCTGCCTCCCCGTTTATCTCTTTGGCAAGATCGTACTCCAGTGCTGCCGTGCCATGAGATATGCTCTTTCCTTTTGCTATCATCGTGAAAGTATCTTTTTAAGTTCATTGATTAGTGCCTGGTTCTCTTCGAACACTTCCCTGTACTGGCGCCCACCGAAATAGTTGTTCAGACGCTGGAGTGTTCCTTTCAGTCGGGCTATCTCCCGAAACAGTTCCCTTTCTTCTTCCGTGTACCTCTCTTTGGGGCGTCCGCCCAGTGCGAGTGTACGGCAGTACTCCGATGTACTGATGCCGCATCGGGCTGCCTGTTCCGCAAGTGCCGCCTTTTCAAGTGCCGTGCAGCGGAATGTTATCTTCTCCGTTCGATTTACTTCCATGTCGCAAAGGTAATCTTAAAATCCTTTTGAGCAAAGCGAGAAAGGCAAGAATGTCCGACAAGGACACTTCTTGCTATATATACACATGCCGCATGGGAATACACACAACGCTGACACGCTGCATAGGCACACATTTTTTTCTCTTTTTCCTGCCTTTTTCACAACGGAATACGGAGAACTGTCAAGGGGACGGGCTGGAAAAACCGCACGAGCCTGCGAGCGCAGGATTTTTCCGGATCCGGACTTGCGAAGCCCTTGACGGTTACGGAGTATGGAGTTACATTTGCAGACAAAAAAGAGAAAAATTACTTATTCAGTAATACTTTTTCTTTCGCGGTTAAGTTCTCCAATTCTTCATCACTTATAGGAATAACAGTATAGGTTTTCCCCTCGTGATGAATAAGTACATTGTCGCCTTTACTCGCCAAATCAAGCATTTCCTCTATTCGGTTAGCAAATTCCTCGGATGTAAGATTTATAACTGCCATATCTTTAATTTTTACATTGTTTTTTTACGTCATTTATCGTCATAGTGCCCCCAAACAGAAATAACAAAAACAACAATGGTGGTTTCGTTCACCGTATATCTAATACGGTTTTTCTTATCAAGTTGCCTTGACCATACACCCTGCAAATACTTCAACTGTTCGGGGTGTCCAGTCCCGGTGTATGGATGTTCTTTCAGCTCATCCAATAGCCTCTCTAACTTTTTGAAGAGTTGCGGAGAGGACTTTCTTAGCAACAGTACATGTTTTGCAGCTTCTTTTGAAAATTCTATCTCATACATTGCACTCATCCTCTATACGGTTCAAAAAATCATCTAATGATTCATCCTTCCGCATTTTAAAAGTTCGTCCCTGCTTAATATCCTCAATACCCCTCTGAATAGCCTCCAATTCTTCCCTTGAGGGGAAATCCTCTTCCGTAGCCGCATATACGACTATGGGGGCGGCATTACGACGGGAAACAAAGATTGTCTCTTTTTCAGCCAGTTCAAAATATTTCTTCTGATTGGCACGAAATTCACGCGTTGTAATTATCTGCATAATATTTATATATTTGATTTACACCGCAAATATAGCTATAAAAGTTCAACCTCCAAACTATTTGTGTACCTATTTGTGTACACGCCATTAAAAGCCATATTCAAGCCTACCGCCCGTTGGTTGGTGTTGCTTTGCTTTTTCCCCTCTTTTCGAGTTGATTTTCAGCCTTTTTCCCTCTAAATTCCCCTTGTCTGTTATAAGCATCGTCTGTAATATGCTCTATCACTTTTGCGGAAACACCGATAAATAAAGGGATTAAAACATGCGTTTCCCTACACTTTGGGAGTTTTAATCCTACACTTTGGGAGTTTTTAAGACGAACTTTCCCTACACTTTGGGAGTTTTACCCTTCTTTTTTTGTTTATATGTAGGTATTTTATATCTTTGCAGCAAATCAAATAGTTATGAAAAAGAAGCTACCTATTACCAAAAATAAAGACGTAGTTGTATCATGGGTATATACATGGTCCAAACAGCAAGACATGTCCATACACGAACAAAGAATAGTTCTTCGCATACTGGAAGCCTGCCAGGCTGAACTAAAGGGAGTAAAGCTGAAAGATTATGCAGGCACGAAACGCAAATTTGAGCATGGACTTTGGGATGTTGATGCGCAAATGCATGTGTCTGACGTTATTTTTTCCGGACGTGACTACAACGAAATCATAGCTGCACTCGATTCACTGGCTGGACGTTTTTTCACTTACGAAGATGATGAGGAATGGTGGAAATGTGGATTTATATCTAACCCGAAATACAAAAAGCATACCGGTATTATAACATTTCGTGTATCTAATGACCTTTGGGACGTGTTTACCAAATTCGCAAAAGGATATAGGGAATTTGAACTAAACAAGGCTCTTGCGCTGCCTACAGGCTATTCACTTAGGTTTTATATGCTCATGAGTGGGCAGGTGTACCCTTTGGATATATCACTGGACAACTTAAAAGAACGACTTGGCATACCTGCGGACAAATACAAAGACAAAAACGGAAAAGATAGAATCGACAACTTCGAGGAAAGAGTATTAAAACCAGCAAAGGCTGCGCTTGATGAAAGCTGCCCATACACATTCAACTACGTAAAAGTGCGTGAAAACCCTAACAACAAACGTAGTAAAGTAACTGGATTTAGATTTTACCCTGTATATCAACCTCAATTCAGGGATGAAGAACTGGAAGTAAAAGAACTTCAAGCAAAAGTAACGGCACGTCACCAAATAGATAGCCATGTGTATGAATACCTCCGTTATTCCTGCGGTTTCACTTCAGAAGAAATAAACCGGAACAAGGAAACATTTATAACTGCACAAGAAAATATTACTGACCTTATAAGAGAACTGGCTATCCTAAACGGAAAATCACGAGAAAAGAATAATCCAAAAGGTTGGATTATCAATGCACTAAAGGGGAAAATAAAGGAGTATAGTGCTTGATTTTCAAAAGGAATTGCTATATTTGTGGATATTAACTTTAAATTATACCATTATGAAAAAGTTTTATTATGTTATTTTAAGCATGATAGCAATAGCTTTAGTATCATGCACGTCTGAATTAGACGAGATAAATAACACTGTTCATCAGCAAGAAACCTTATCCGGAAATGAACTTGGTGCTAATCTAATGAAATCTTTTCAAAATGCAGTATCTCGAAGTAGTGAGATAAAGCATTTATCATATCCTTCATATTATGGAGGAGCCTATTTAAACAAAGAAGGCAAACTGGTTGTAAAGGTAGTCAATAAAACTTCGGAAGAGATAGAAAAAGATTTAATCACTCGATGTGGTGGAAATGGATCCATTGTGGATATCTGTGAATATTCTTATTCAGAACTATTAAATGCAGCAGAAAAGATGGATAACTATTTGTTATCTAAAAAGAATGCAGATAATCCTTTTGAATTTTATGGTTTTTCTATCTGCGATACAGACAACAACATAGAAGTCTATTTAGGTGACATTTCAGAATCAAATATACAAGACTTCAAAAAAGAAGTTTTAGAAGAACCCTTCTTGAAGTTTGTGAAATCAGAAAAACCAGCTTTCCTAAGCGAAATACTAACAGGGCAAAGTATTGTTTCCGGAACACGTTCATATGGTTCTGTCGGATTCCGAGCTAAGCGAAAAGATAGTCATGTTGTACCTGTTACAGGATTTGTTACCGCAGGACACGTTGTACAAAAAGCTGGAACTTATGTATACGAAAATGAATCGATGAGTACTCCTATAGGTTGTGCTGAAATTTCACAAACGTCAGGAGATACGGATGCTGCCTTTTGTTATTCAATGAATGGATATACATTTTCAAATCATTTATATAGCGATTTTTTATCTGTTAATCCAAAACTATCTTCTTATTTAGTTAATTCAAAAGTCGCAATTCGTGGTAGGCATAGCGCAAGTACTGGTTATATTAACTCCACTTATGCAACATCCACTTTTAAATGGCCCTCTCAAGGCATATCAGTTACTTTAACTGGCATAGTAAAAATGACCTGTAATTCACAAAGCGGAGATAGCGGATGCATTGTTTACACTCCTGATGATATGAATATAGCCGGAACATTAATAGGAGGTGTCACAAATTCCAATCCTTCATATTTTATGCCTGCTTCTCGTACCGTGGAAAAATATGGTTTGGAATTGTATTAGAATTATAAGCTTTGCTGTTTTCATTATATCCTGTTCGAATAAAAAAAACAGTAATTATATAGACACGTTAACTGTAAATGAAGTAATTTCCAATTGGAAGAATTCTATTAAAGAGAAAGGAGAACCACCTTATTTAGGAGGTATGTATGTGGAAAATGGAATTGTCTACTTTTGTATTACAAACGACACATACAATATACGGAATGATATTTTTGAAAGATGTAAAAGTTCCAATGGAGTAATTATAAAAATGTGTGGAAACAGTAAAGAGTCCTTAATGCAGCAAATAAAGATTTTAGACTCCTTATTACTTGAAAAAGATTTTACAAAATTAAAGTATTATGGTCACTATTTAGATGAAAGAAGGAATAAAGTAGTCATAATGTTGGGCGACACATCTACAAGTAATATTGCCTCCTTTAGAAAAAGTGTTATAGACTCTCCCAATTTAATTTTTGAGAAATCAGAAGAAATGTTTTTTGAATAAAGAGCAAGCCGCCGGAACTCCATAGATTCCCGGCGGCTTTTATATATAGGAATGGCATCAGTGCCATTTAAGAGTTTGCAAAGAATTACTATCTTTGCAAATATTTGGTTTTCTACCCATTTAACTCGTACATTTCTATTCCTTCCCTTCTTTCTGCTCTTGCATCTGCTGGTAATATTCATAAAAGGGCTGGTATCTGTCCCGTTCCTTGGCAGCATCCACCCACAAATAACACATGAGGCAGGCAAACAAGAGGGAGATAACGGCACAAAGAATGGAGTAGAACGAAACCCGTTTATCCACATAGCCGCCATTTTTCATTCTGTTCCCCAGCCGTTCAAATTCCGCCAATACGCTTTTTAGGCGATTTTCGGCACTTTCAAGGCTTCCTCTATCTACTTCTACCTTTTTGGCTGTTGCGTCCTCTATGCGCTTCGTATAGGATTCTACGCGCTTCAACTCTTGAAACACCAGCTCTACCGCAAGTTGCGGATTTACTTTGGGCGTGGTGTCCTTTCTCTTTCGGGGGCTGTACTGTCCCTGCTTATAGGTGTAATCCTCCGTCTTTGGGTTTGAGGGTGTTTCCATAATTCCTGCTGATTGAGTTATACTTTAAGTTTTTCTGTGTCTTTTCGATGTGGGCAAGCGTATAGCCTTTCCCTATCTCGCTTGCCTTGTATTCCGTTCCGCTCCGGCTCGTTACATAGTAGCCGTTAAGTTTGCCGGTACTCGCACGGGCTTCCCTTACCCTGAAGCCCAGTTTTTCGAGTTCCCGGCTGAATCCGGCAAGGTCAAATCCCTGCATCCTTGCAAGGATACCGTCCATAGCCTGTTTTATCTCTTCCCTGTTGGCTTTGCCTATGTCCTTTGACTGTACCAAGTTCCGCTCTCTGGCTATACCGTTGGCGGCTTCCGTTGCTCTCTTCCCTATCCAGTTGTCTTTGTAGAGTTCTCCCGATAACGACACACGGTTTGCCAGTATATGCAGGTGGGCTTGCCTGCGGTTCTTCTCCGTTCCGCTGTGCTTCACAATGATGTACTGGTGGTTCATCAAGCCCATGCGCTGCATGAAATCGTTGCCGAGCTTCGCCCAGTCCGCATCGGTCATGCCTGCACTTTCTTCCACTGAAGGGCTGACCTCAAACCGAAGGCAGTTGTTCTTTACGTTCGGAAAATCAACAAAGTAAGGTTTCATCTCCTGCACCATCTCTTCACCTGTACAGCCGAAAAGCTCATGGCGGTGTATCTCGGTGGCTGCTGCCTCCCCGTTTATCTCTTTGGCAAGATCGTACTCCAGTGCTGCCGTGCCATGAGATATGCTCTTTCCTTTTGCTATCATCGTGAAAGTATCTTTTTAAGTTCATTGATTAGTGCCTGGTTCTCTTCGAACACTTCCCTGTACTGGCGCCCACCGAAATAGTTGTTCAGACGCTGGAGTGTTCCTTTCAGTCGGGCTATCTCCCGAAACAGTTCCCTTTCTTCTTCCGTGTACCTCTCTTTGGGGCGTCCGCCCAGTGCGAGTGTACGGCAGTACTCCGATGTACTGATGCCGCATCGGGCTGCCTGTTCCGCAAGTGCCGCCTTTTCAAGTGCCGTGCAGCGGAATGTTATCTTCTCCGTTCGATTTACTTCCATGTCGCAAAGGTAATCTTAAAATCCTTTTGAGCAAAGCGAGAAAGGCAAGAATGTCCGACAAGGACACTTCTTGCTATATATACACATGCCGCATGGGAATACACACAACGCTGACACGCTGCATAGGCACACATTTTTTTCTCTTTTTCCTGCCTTTTTCACAACGGAATACGGAGAACTGTCAAGGGGACGGGCTGGAAAAACCGCACGAGCCTGCGAGCGCAGGATTTTTCCGGATCCGGACTTGCGAAGCCCTTGACGGTTACGGAGTATGGAGTTACATTTGCAGACAAAAAAGAGAAAAATTACTTATTCAGTAATACTTTTTCTTTCGCGGTTAAGTTCTCCAATTCTTCATCACTTATAGGAATAACAGTATAGGTTTTCCCCTCGTGATGAATAAGTACATTGTCGCCTTTACTCGCCAAATCAAGCATTTCCTCTATTCGGTTAGCAAATTCCTCGGATGTAAGATTTATAACTGCCATATCTTTAATTTTTACATTGTTTTTTTACGTCATTTATCGTCATAGTGCCCCCAAACAGAAATAACAAAAACAACAATGGTGGTTTCGTTCACCGTATATCTAATACGGTTTTTCTTATCAAGTTGCCTTGACCATACACCCTGCAAATACTTCAACTGTTCGGGGTGTCCAGTCCCGGTGTATGGATGTTCTTTCAGCTCATCCAATAGCCTCTCTAACTTTTTGAAGAGTTGCGGAGAGGACTTTCTTAGCAACAGTACATGTTTTGCAGCTTCTTTTGAAAATTCTATCTCATACATTGCACTCATCCTCTATACGGTTCAAAAAATCATCTAATGATTCATCCTTCCGCATTTTAAAAGTTCGTCCCTGCTTAATATCCTCAATACCCCTCTGAATAGCCTCCAATTCTTCCCTTGAGGGGAAATCCTCTTCCGTAGCCGCATATACGACTATGGGGGCGGCATTACGACGGGAAACAAAGATTGTCTCTTTTTCAGCCAGTTCAAAATATTTCTTCTGATTGGCACGAAATTCACGCGTTGTAATTATCTGCATAATATTTATATATTTGATTTACACCGCAAATATAGCTATAAAAGTTCAACCTCCAAACTATTTGTGTACCTATTTGTGTACACGCCATTAAAAGCCATATTCAAGCCTACCGCCCGTTGGTTGGTGTTGCTTTGCTTTTTCCCCTCTTTTCGAGTTGATTTTCAGCCTTTTTCCCTCTAAATTCCCCTTGTCTGTTATAAGCATCGTCTGTAATATGCTCTATCACTTTTGCGGAAACACCGATAAATAAAGGGATTAAAACATGCGTTTCCCTACACTTTGGGAGTTTTAATCCTACACTTTGGGAGTTTTTAAGACGAACTTTCCCTACACTTTGGGAGTTTTACCCTTCTTTTTTTGTTTATATGTAGGTATTTTATATCTTTGCAGCAAATCAAATAGTTATGAAAAAGAAGCTACCTATTACCAAAAATAAAGACGTAGTTGTATCATGGGTATATACATGGTCCAAACAGCAAGACATGTCCATACACGAACAAAGAATAGTTCTTCGCATACTGGAAGCCTGCCAGGCTGAACTAAAGGGAGTAAAGCTGAAAGATTATGCAGGCACGAAACGCAAATTTGAGCATGGACTTTGGGATGTTGATGCGCAAATGCATGTGTCTGACGTTATTTTTTCCGGACGTGACTACAACGAAATCATAGCTGCACTCGATTCACTGGCTGGACGTTTTTTCACTTACGAAGATGATGAGGAATGGTGGAAATGTGGATTTATATCTAACCCGAAATACAAAAAGCATACCGGTATTATAACATTTCGTGTATCTAATGACCTTTGGGACGTGTTTACCAAATTCGCAAAAGGATATAGGGAATTTGAACTAAACAAGGCTCTTGCGCTGCCTACAGGCTATTCACTTAGGTTTTATATGCTCATGAGTGGGCAGGTGTACCCTTTGGATATATCACTGGACAACTTAAAAGAACGACTTGGCATACCTGCGGACAAATACAAAGACAAAAACGGAAAAGATAGAATCGACAACTTCGAGGAAAGAGTATTAAAACCAGCAAAGGCTGCGCTTGATGAAAGCTGCCCATACACATTCAACTACGTAAAAGTGCGTGAAAACCCTAACAACAAACGTAGTAAAGTAACTGGATTTAGATTTTACCCTGTATATCAACCTCAATTCAGGGATGAAGAACTGGAAGTAAAAGAACTTCAAGCAAAAGTAACGGCACGTCACCAAATAGATAGCCATGTGTATGAATACCTCCGTTATTCCTGCGGTTTCACTTCAGAAGAAATAAACCGGAACAAGGAAACATTTATAACTGCACAAGAAAATATTACTGACCTTATAAGAGAACTGGCTATCCTAAACGGAAAATCACGAGAAAAGAATAATCCAAAAGGTTGGATTATCAATGCACTAAAGGGGAAAATAAAGGAGTATAGTGCTTGATTTTCAAAAGGAATTGCTATATTTGTGGATATTAACTTTAAATTATACCATTATGAAAAAGTTTTATTATGTTATTTTAAGCATGATAGCAATAGCTTTAGTATCATGCACGTCTGAATTAGACGAGATAAATAACACTGTTCATCAGCAAGAAACCTTATCCGGAAATGAACTTGGTGCTAATCTAATGAAATCTTTTCAAAATGCAGTATCTCGAAGTAGTGAGATAAAGCATTTATCATATCCTTCATATTATGGAGGAGCCTATTTAAACAAAGAAGGCAAACTGGTTGTAAAGGTAGTCAATAAAACTTCGGAAGAGATAGAAAAAGATTTAATCACTCGATGTGGTGGAAATGGATCCATTGTGGATATCTGTGAATATTCTTATTCAGAACTATTAAATGCAGCAGAAAAGATGGATAACTATTTGTTATCTAAAAAGAATGCAGATAATCCTTTTGAATTTTATGGTTTTTCTATCTGCGATACAGACAACAACATAGAAGTCTATTTAGGTGACATTTCAGAATCAAATATACAAGACTTCAAAAAAGAAGTTTTAGAAGAACCCTTCTTGAAG
>CDZP01047322.1_pt1 | contig 44144 bp, 48 predicted proteins | sample 554941 | NCBI WGS metagenome assembly CDZP01 (sample SAMEA3182064, study PRJEB8094) | gut metagenome | biome: human; feature: gut; material: Stool; isolation source: human stools | place: Canada | collected 2013-01-28
TATGTTATGTCCGACCACCAAGAGATGATGAAAAAGAAATTTCATAGTAGTGTGTAAAGGAGAATCAAATGAAGCATAAAAAGTTTTTGTTAATTGCACTGATATGTTTAATCGGTATAGGTATTAGCTTTCTTTTGTTTTCTGCTCATAGACCATTCAAAGATTTAGAGGCAGCAGATATTACTTCGGCAAGTGTTCGGTTATCGCCACCTGATACAACAATTCAGATAGTAGAAACAGAGGAATTAGTATCATATCTCAATGAGGTAGTTATTTACAATAAGGACAACTCATATACAGAATATGCCGGACAAGCAGTTATTTTCACTCTGTCTTTGGCAGATGGTTCTCAAGTGGAGATTATAGCATACAATCCATTTATTATAATTGACGGTATTGGTTATAAATGCAAATATGAACCTTGTGAAGCTCTTAATCATTATGCTAATGAGCTAATGACAAGAGAACCATAATTTTTAAGTGTACCATGTACCCATCGGGTCAACTTGTCCTGAACTTTTACAACTTAATACCCGCCGCCCACACAGCGGCACACCGAGCAGGAAATCTGAAAAAGGTCTCCTGCTTTTTTTCTGCCAAAATGAGGTGGTAAAACGCCACCCCATCCACCAATTACCGAAAGGAGGGACACGAAATGCCCTGCCCACACAACGAAATCACGATTGTTCAGCGCAGCCAGCGGCAGTCTGCGGTTGCCGCCGCTGCTTACCAAAGCGGCGAAAAGCTGTTCTGTGAATACGACCAGCAAGTGAAGCACTACCCGGAAAAGCGTGGTATCGTCCACAATGAAATTCTGCTCCCGGCAAACGCCCCACGGTCGTATGCAGATCGCAATACCTTATGGAACGCCGCCGAAGCGGTGGAAAAGCAATGGAACTCCCAGCTTGCAAGGCGGTGGGTGCTTACCATCCCAAGAGAGATACCACCCGACCAGTATGCTGTCCTTGTCCGGGAGTTTTGTGAGCAGCAGTTTGTTTCCAAAGGCATGATTGCTGATTTTGCAATCCATGACCCCCATCCGCCGGGACACAATCCCCACGCCCATGTCATGCTCACTATGAGGGCAATGGACGAACATGGAAAATGGCTTCCCAAGAGCCGCAAGGTTTATGACCTTGACGAAAACGGGGAACGGATAAAACTTCCGTCCGGCAGATGGAAAAGCCACAAGGAGGATACGGTGGATTGGAACGACCAGAAGTATTGCGAAATCTGGCGGCATGAATGGGAGATCATCCAGAACCGCTATCTGGAAGCCAATGACCGTCCGGAGCGTGTGGACTTGCGTTCCTATGCCAGACAGGGGCTTGATATTGTCCCCACTGTCCATGAGGGGGCTGCTGTCCGGCAGATGGAAAAGCGTGGTATCCAGACGAATATCGGAAACCTGAACCGGGAAATCAGAGCCGCCAACAGTCTGATGAAGTCCATCCGGCAGCTTATCCAAAACCTCAAAGGCTGGATTACCGAGCTGGGAGAAAAACGGAAAGAGCTGCTTGCACAAAAAGCGGCGGAGGAAGCGACACTTCTTCCCAATCTGCTGATGAAGTACATGGAGATACGAAAGGAAGAACGGAAGGACTGGACGAGGGCTGGACAGAACCGGGGGACTTCACAGGACTTAAAGGCAGTCAGCGAAGCCCTGTCCTATCTCCGGCAAAAGGGGCTTTCCACTGTGGAGGACTTAGAAGCGTTTCTGGAAGCATCCGGGAAATCAGCCGCAGATTACCGCAATCAGATGAAGCCAAAGGAAGCCCGCAGCAAAGTGATTGACGGGATTCTTGCCAGCCGGACAGCCTGCAAGGAATGTAAGCCTGTCTATGAGAAGTACCAGAAGATATTTTTCAAGAAAACAAAGGAGAAATTCAAGCAGGAACACCCGGAGGTTGCCCGGTATGAGAAAGCCGCTGCCTACATTGCCAAGCACCCGGACGATAAGGACAGTACCCAAAAGGAGTTGCAAGAGGAGCAAGAAAAACTTCTCAGCGAAATCGCAGAGCTGAAAGAACCTTTGACCGAGGTACAGGCTGATTTGAAGAAGCTGCGGGACATCCGCTACTGGGTACGGAAAGCCACACCCGGCACAGAGGAAAGCAAAGAGCCGCCCAAGAAGCAACCCATCAAAGAAGTCTTGCAGGATAAGGCAGACGAGAAAAAAGCACAAAGAACAGCCCAGGCACAGACGAAACACAGACAACAGGATATGGAACTTTAACAGGCACTTGCCATTTTCAATCAGAGAATGTCAGGTGCTTTTCCTTTTTCAAGGAGGGATAGATTTGAATGTATTTGAAGCTGTGAAGCAGTCCGTCACAACAAGACAGGCTGCGGAGCATTATGGAATCCATGTAAACAGGAACGGGATGGCTTGCTGTCCGTTCCATAACGATAAGACCCCAAGTATGAAGCTGGATCGGCGTTACCACTGCTTCGGCTGCGGTGCGGATGGGGATGTGATTGATTTTGCCGCCGCCCTGTATGGGCTGGGAAAGAAAGAAGCCGCCGTACAACTGGCACAGGACTTCGGGCTTTCCTATGAGGACTGGAAACCGCCGGGAAAGGCAAAAAAGCCCAAGCCCCGGCAGAAATCCCCGGAGGAACAGTTTCAGGAAGTAAAGAACCGCTGCTTCCGTATTCTTGCCGATTATCTCCATCTGCTTCGGGCATGGAGAAAGGATTATGTCCCGCACTCCCCGGAGGAAGCCTTTCATCCCCGGTTTGTGGAAGCCTTACAGAAGCAAGCCCAAGTGGAATATCTGCTGGATGTGCTTCTGTTCGGGGAAACAGAGGAAAAAGCGGCTTTGATTACGGACTACGGAAAGGATGTGATACAGCTTGAACAGCGAATGGCAGAGCTTGCAGCCGCAGACGCAGCAAGATCTAAAAAACACCATGAACGCCATGCAGCCGCCACAGAGCGTTGAGGAAATCAAGGCGGGACTGGAAACTACCGAGAAAGGCGGTGTCCGTCAGAGCATACGGAACTGCCTGACCGTATTCCAGCGTGACCCGCTGCTTTCCGGGGCTATCGCATACAACATCCTGACCGACCGCAAGGACATCATAAAGCCCATCGGCTTCCACAGAGAAAGCACCGCCCTGAACGATACGGATATGAAGTATCTGCTTCTTTATCTGGAAGAAACCTATGGGCTTACCAATGAGAAAAAGATTGATAACGCCATCGGGATTGTGGCGAATGAAAACAAGTACCACCCCATCCGGGACTATCTCAATACCCTGGTGTGGGATGGGACAGAACGAATCCGTTTCTGTCTGCGGCACTTTCTGGGGGCTGACGCAGACGATTACACCTATGAAGCGTTGAAGCTGTTCCTGCTGGGTGCAATCTCACGAGCCTTTCAGCCGGGATGCAAATTTGAAATCATGCTCTGTCTGGTAGGCGGTCAGGGGGCTGGCAAGTCCACCTTCTTCCGTCTGCTGGCAGTCCGGGACGAGTGGTTCTCCGATGATTTGCGGAAGCTGGACGATGACAATGTGTACCGTAAGCTGCAAGGTCACTGGATTATCGAAATGTCGGAAATGATGGCAACCGCCAACGCCAAGAGCATTGAGGAAATCAAGTCGTTTTTAAGCCGGCAGAAAGAGGTTTACAAGATACCCTATGAAACCCACCCGGCAGACCGCCCCCGTCAGTGCGTGTTTGGCGGCACTTCCAATGCCCTTGACTTCCTGCCCCTTGACCGTTCAGGCAACCGCCGTTTTATCCCGGTCATGGTGTACCCGGAGCAGGCGGAGGTTCACATTTTGGAGGACGAAGCCGCTTCCAGAGCCTATATCGAGCAGATGTGGGCAGAAGCTATGGAGATTTACCGAAGCGGCAGGTTCAAGCTGGCTTTCAGCCCCACCATGCAGCGGTATCTCAAAGAACACCAGCGGGATTTTATGCCGGAGGACACCAAAGCCGGAATGATACAGGCGTATCTTGATAAGTACACCGGGAGCATGGTCTGTTCCAAGCAGCTTTACAAGGAAGCCTTGAACCACACCTTTGACGAGCCGAAGCAATGGGAAATCCGGGAAATCAACGAGATTATGAACCAGTGCATTACCGGCTGGCGGTACTTCCCGAACCCAAGAATGTTTTCCGAATATGGCAGACAAAAGGGCTGGGAGCGTGAAAACCCGGCAACGGACTCCGGCAACCCGTCTGAAAAAACGATGGATGGTTTTGTGGAGGTCACAGAACAGATGGAGCTTCCATTCTGAAAATGACCGCCCGTTGCACCCCCTGTTGCTATCCCGTTGCCGAGCCGGTTGCCGGGGAAAACCCCTTATTTCCGGGCTTTTCTCCCTTATAACAACCAAAACAACAGAAAAATAAAAGAAAAGTATAAATAGTAACCATCGCCAGATTGAGATTGTTTGCAAGGTCTTTTGAAGCCCGTTGCCGGACTTCGTTGCCGACACCCTCTGTCTGGCTATTTTCATGTATGGAGGATAACTGCCTATGGCAAAAAACAAAACAGAGATTCATGTTACAACGGTGTTTGACGGGGAACTGGACGCCACTGATGTGTTCGTCAGCCTGATTTCCCAGAAATACGGCAAGACAAATGCAAAAGAATATCTTGCTAAAAAGAAAGATTTGGAGTATAATGAAGATGAGGTTCAAAAGAGCCAGATACCGTCTGGATTGTGTGGGTAAATGGCTATGATGAACGAAATGGAATACAGAACAATCGGAAAGGCACTTGCCGGGGGCTATCGTGCAGCGGTCTATTGCAGGCTGTCAAAGGACGATGACCTGCAAGGCGAAAGTGCCAGTATCGCAAACCAGCGTGATATGCTGGAAAAATACTGCGAAAAGCAGGGATGGGAGGTTGTGGCAGTCTATCAGGACGATGGCTTCACAGGTCTTAACATGGAGCGTCCTGATTTACAGAGGATGTTGAGAGCCATTGAGCGCAGGCAAATCAACCTTGTCATCACGAAAGACCTCAGCCGACTGGGGCGTAACTATCTGCAAACCGGGCATTTGATTGAGGACTTTTTCCCAAGAAACGGTGTCCGCTATATTGCCATGAATGACGGTATCGACACCCTGCGTGATAACAACGATATTGCCCCGTTCAAGAATATCCTGAACGAGATGTACAGCAAGGATATTTCCAAGAAAGTCCATTCCTCTTATCTTCTGAAAGCGCAGAAAGGACAGTTTACCGGGTGTCTTGCCCCGTTTGGGTATCGGAAAGACCCGGAGGACAAAAACCATCTGCTCATTGACGAGGAAACCGCCCCGATTGTGCGGCTGATTTTCGGATATGCCCTGAACGGTCATGGTCCGAACTATATCCGCAGACGGCTGGAGGAAGAAAAAATCCCCTGCCCCACATGGTGGAACCGGGAACGGGGGCTTCGCAATACCCGCACCAAATGGGAAAAGAAAGACCCGGAAAACGGGCGGTATATGTGGGACTTCTCCGTTATCAAAGACCTTTTGATGAATCCCGTCTACACCGGGGCGATTGCTTCCCAGAAAAAAGACTACCGTTTCAAAATCGGCACAATTGGGGAAAAGAAGCCGGAGGACTGGATTGTGGTGGAGGGACAGCATGAACCGCTGATTGACCGCATGAGCTTTGATATTGTGCAGAACAAGCTGAAATCCCGCCAGCGTCCGGGGCAGACCAATGAAATCAGCCTGTTTGCCGGACTGATAAAATGCGGCGAGTGTGGGAAGTCGCTGACGATACGCTACACAAACGCAAAACATCCCCAGCGGATTTATTCCTGCAAGACCTACAATGCCTTTGGAAAGAACCACTGCACCCAGCACCGGATTGATTATGACACCCTTTACAGCCATGTGCTGCGGAAAATCCGGGAATGTGCCAGAGCTGCCCTGATGGACGGAGAAGCGGTTGCCGACCGCCTAACCAATACCTGTGAAGCAGAGCAGCGGGAACAGCGGGAAGCAATGGAACGCTCCCTTACAAGGGACGAGGAACGGATTGAGGTTCTGGACAAAATGATCATGCGGCTGTATGAGGATATGATTGCCGGGCGTATCAGTGAGCAGAACTTCAACACCATGCTGGAAAAGACACAGACCGAGCAGACGGAGCTTAAAGCAAAAGTGTCCGAGGGCAGAAAGCGGCTGTCCGATGAAGTCCAGCTTGCCAATGACGCAAAACAATGGGTGGAAGCCATTCAGGAATATGCCAACATCACAGAGCTGGACGCAGCCACCCTTAACCGCTTAATCAAAGAAATCGTCGTGCATGAGCGCATTGACGAAGATAAAACAAGACACATTTCTATCGAAATTCATTTTAATCTCAAACCCATCCCGGAGGTGGAACAGGTCACTGCCTGACCTGTCCCGCCGGGACGGTTCTCTTAACAACACCATATAGATTTTTTGTACGCCGCCGCCCGCCATCGAGCAGAGTTTTACACCTAATTGGGGATAAAACAGCTCATGGCGGGCGGCGGCATCATCGTGCTGGGTACGACCCTGATCCCTCTGCTGTCCACCCTGTTTTAAGGGCGTAAAGCATGGGATTTCTCACCGACTGGCTGACAGACTGGCTAAAAGAGCTGCTGATCGAGGGAATCATGGGCAACCTCACAGGGCTTTTTGATTCGGTCAATTCCCGTGTCGGAGAGATTGCGGTGCAAGTGGGAACCACCCCGGCGGCATGGAACGCCGGGGTGTTCTCCCTGATCCGGCAGCTTTCTGAAACGGTGATACTGCCGATTGCCGGTCTGATCCTCACCTTTGTTGCCACTTATGAGCTGATCCAGCTCATTATCGAGAAGAACAACCTGCATGATCTGGACTACTGGATCTTCTTCAAGTGGATATTCAAAACGGCCTGCGCCATTTTGATTTTGTCCAACACTTTCAATATCGTCATGGCCGTGTTCGATGTGTCCCAAAGCGTTATCGCCCGGGCAGCCGGGATCGTGCAAGGCTCAACGGATATTTCGGAGGCCATGCTTGCCGACTTGGAGGCCACGCTGGAAACGCTGGGGCTTGGCTCTTTGCTTGGGCTGTGGCTGCAATCCCTACTCATTCATGTGACCATGTGGGCGATCAACATCGTGATTTTCGTCATCGTCTATGGCCGCATGATTGAAATATACCTGCTGACCAGCTTAGCCCCCATCCCCGTTGCCACGCTCTCTAACCGGGAGTTGGGCAATACCGGGCAGAACTATTTGAAGTCTCTGTTCGCCGTGGGCTTTCAAGGGCTATTGATCCTCGTCTGTGTTGCCATCTATGCGGTGCTGATACAGGGTATCGCCACAAGCGGCGACCCCATCGGCGCGATATGGGGCTGCATGGGCTATTCCGTGCTGCTCTGCTTCTGCCTGTTCAAGACTGGCTCCATCGCCCGCAGCGTGTTCAGCGCACATTAAAGGAGGGATGAATATGACCTTGGGACAAAATGTCCCAAAGCTGGATGCGCTGCACCTTATGGACGGGATCGAGGGCTTGCGCTCTCTGCCAAAGCATAGCGTGGATATGCTCTTGACCGATCCGCCCTACGGCACGACCCGGAACTTTTGGGATGTGCCGCTGCCGCTCCCGGAGCTGTGGGAGGCGGTGCGCTGGGCGGTGAAGCCCAACGGAGCCATCCTTTTTTTCGCTCAATGCCCCTTTGATAAGGTGCTGGGCGCGTCCAACCTCGCCATGCTCCGCTATGAGTGGGTATGGTACAAGTCCCGGGCAACGGGCTTCCTCAATGCCAACCGTGCGCCGCTGAAAAAGTCCGAGAATATTCTGGTGTTCTATCAGAAGTCTCCGGTGTACCATCCGCAATTCACCTATGGGGAGCCGTATCGCAAGACCAATCCCCGCAGCGGGTGTAGCACAAACTACGGCAAGTTTGAACGGACAGGCTCAGAGTCCAGCGACGGACGGCGTTATCCGGGGAATGTGCTGTTCGTGCCGACGGTGACGGGCGGCGTTCATCCCACGCAAAAGCCCGTGGAGCTGTGCGAGTATTTCATCAAGACCTATACCGATGAAGGAGCGGTGGTGGCGGACATCTGCGCGGGCAGCGGCACGACTGCCGTTGCCGCCATGAACACAGGCCGCCGCTTCATCTGCTTTGAAAATGCCCCATCCATCTATACCATCGCCGCCCAGCGCATCGAGCAGGCGCGGCTGGCCGTGGCCGGGGGCGGGAAAGGAGAATAGCTATCAAAAAATACCCCATCATTTACGCCGACCCGCCGTGGCGCTACTCGGCTAAGAAAGTGCAGGGCGCGGCGGAAAATCACTACCCCACCATGAGCATTGATGAATTGTGTGCGCTGCCTGTGGCCGAGCTTGCGGCCAAGGACAGCGCCCTTTTCATGTGGGCGACCTTTCCCCAGCTCCCGGAGGCTCTGCGGCTTATCCGTGCGTGGGGCTTCACCTATAAATCCGTTGCGTTCGTCTGGCTCAAAAAGAACAAAAAGGCGGACAGTTGGTTTTATGGGCTGGGCTTCTGGACGAGGGCGAACGCCGAGATCTGCCTGCTGGCGACCAAGGGACATCCGAAGCGGCAGGCCGCCGACATTCACCAGTTTATCATTTCCCCCATCGAAGCCCACAGCAAAAAACCGGATGAAACCCGTGATAAGATCGTTGCCCTCATGGGTGATTTGCCCCGCGTGGAGCTGTTCGCAAGGCAGACCTCTCCCGGCTGGGATGTGTGGGGCAACGAGGTGGAGCCGACGATCCCGGACTTTGGGACAAATTGTCCCGAAGTGTAGAAAGGAGTGTGATCCATGCCCTATGTGAATGTCCCGAACGACCTTTCCAAGATCAAGACAAAAATCGCGTTCAACCTCACCAAGCGGCAGCTTATCTGTTTCGGCATTGGGGCGGCTATCGGTGTTCCCACCTATCTTTTGACCCGACAGGCCATCGGCAACACCGGGGCGCTGTTCGCTATGCTGGCGATCATGCTCCCGGCGTTTCTGCTGGCGATGTACGAAAAAGACGGTTTACCCTTTGAAAAGGTGATCCGCAACATCATCCGGGTCAAGTTTACCCGCCCCGGCATCCGCCCGTACCGAACGGAAAATATCTACGCCTCATTTGCGCGAAAGGAGGAGCCTATTGAGCAAAGCAAAAAAGCAGAAAAACGGAAATAAGCACCGGGCGCTGTCCGCCCAGCAGACCATTCCCTATATCGCCATGCACCCGGACGGCATCTGCCAGCTCCCCGGCGGGCTTTACACAAAGACGCTGGAATATGAGGACATCAATTATGCCGTGGCGTCCACGGAGGATCAGACTGCCATTATCAGCGGGTGGAGCGCGTGCCTGAATTATTTTGACAGCTCTCTGCCGTTCCAGCTTTCCTTTGTCAACCGCCGCAGCCGGAACGCCAACCGCTACAAAGTGAATATCCCGGCGCAGGAGGATGACTTCAACAGCATCCGGGGTGAGTATGTGGAAATGCTCAAAGGCCAGATCGCCAAGAGCAACAACGGCATTGAGCGGTACAAGTACATCACCTTTGGCCTGCCCGCCGAGGGCGCGACGGAGGCGCGTCCCCGGCTGGGGCGCGTGGAGGTGGATGTCATGGGCAATCTGAAACGGCTGGGTGTCCAGTCCCGCCCGCTGGATGGCCGGGATCGGCTGGCGGTGCTGCACGGGCAGATGCATCCCGGCGGGCGTGAGCCGTTCTGCTTTGCGTGGAAAGACATTCCAAAGACGGGCATGGGGACAAAGGACTACATCGCCCCGGACAGTTTCGACTTTCGGCAGAGCCGAACTTTCCGGGTCGGCCAGATGTGGGGCGCGGCGTCCTACTTGCAGATCATGGCGTCGGAGCTTTCAGATAGGCTGCTGGCGGAGATTTTGGAGCTGGATGCCGAGCTGACCGTCACCATGCACATCCAGACGGTAGACCAGCTCAAGGCCATAAAGACGATCAAGGGAAAGATCTCCGACATAGGCCGCATGAAAGCGGAGGAGCAGAAAAAAGCTGTCCGCGCCGGGTACGATATGGAGATTTTACCGCCTGACCTCATTACCTTTTCCAAGGACGCCGCCGAGCTGCTCTCTGACCTGCAAAGCCGCAACGAGCGAATGTTCCTGCTGACCTTTACGGTGGTGAACCTCGCTCCCACCCGGCAGCGGCTGGAAAACGATGTGTTCACGGTGAGCGGCATCGCGCAGAAATACAACTGCGCCCTGCGCCGTCTGGACTGGCAGCAGGAACAGGGCTTTGTGTCCTCGCTGGCACTGGGCTATAACGGCATTGAGATCCAGCGGGGCATGACCACCAGCTCTACCGCCATTTTTATTCCCTTTATGACCCGGGAGCTTCGCATGGATGGACAGGCGCTCTACTACGGCATGAACGCTCTTTCCAACAATGTCATCATGGCTGACCGTAAAAAGCTCAAATCCGCCAACGGAATGTACCTCGGCTCTACGGGCAGCGGCAAGAGCTTTGCCGCTAAGCGGGAGCTGATCAATGTGTTCCTCGCCACCAATGACCGCATCATAGTCGTTGACCCGATGGGCGAATATGCCCCGCTGGTGCGGCGCTTGGGCGGACAGGTCATTGAGATCGCCCCAGACAGCCCGCACCACATTTCACCTATGGACTTGCAAATGAATATCAACGACGAGGACAGTCCGCTTTCCATGAAGGCGGATTTTCTGCTGTCCTTGTGTGAGCTGATCGTGGGCGGCAAAGAGGGCTTGCAGCCCATCGAGAAAACCGTCATTGACCGCTGTGTGCGGCTGGTGTACCGGGAGATGGCGCTGGGGCTGGAAACGGCGAAAACGCCGCTGCTGCAAGATCTGTATGAGGAGCTGCTGCGCCAGCCTGAGCCGGAGGCGCGGCGTGTGGCGACGGCGCTGGAGCTTTACTGCACCGGCTCTCTCAACCTTTTCAACCATCCCACCAATGTTGACCTCAATTCCCGTGTGGTCTGCATCGTCCTAAAGGGCTTGGGTGAAAACCTCCGCAAGATCGCCATGCACACCACTAACGAGTTTGTCACGGCAGCGGTAAACGCCAACCACGCCGAGGGCGTGGCGACTTGGTGCTACTTTGACGAGTTCCATATCCTGCTCCGTGATCCGTTGACGGCCAGCTACTTTGTGGCGGTCTGGAAAATGCTCCGCAAAAAGGGCTGTGTCCCCTCGGCGCTGACGCAGAATGTGAAAGACCTGCTGGCCAGCCGGGAGATCGAGAACATTTTGGACAACACGGATTTCATGGTGCTGCTGTCGCAGGCGCAGAGCGACCGTGCGATCTTGGCAAAGCAGCTCGGCATTTCCGAGCATCAGCTCTCCTATATCACGCACTCTAATTCCGGCGAGGGCTTGCTGTTCTATGGAAATGTCACCATCCCGTTTGTAGACCGTTTCCCCCGTGGGGAGATCTATGACCTGCTGACGACCCGCCCGGAGGATCTTGCCCATGAACGAACAGACGAGTAACCCCACTTCGGGACAAAATGTCCCGAAGTCCAAGTTTCGGCGGAAAAGCCGGCAGGAGCAGACGGCGGCGTCCAAGCTGCGGATGGAGCGCCGGGGTGAGAAGCTGGACGCCGCCCGGGAGAAGCTGGCAAAGCAGAAGCCGCCGAAAAAGCCCGGTGCGGTCAAGCGTCTTGCCCATACCGCCGGACACGGCGTCCACGGTTTTGTTCATGGCAAGCTCTATGAGGTCGAGCATGAAAATGTCGGCACGGAGGGCGCGCACCGTTCCGAGCTGGCAGCAGAGTCCGTGTACCGCTTCGGCAGGCGCAAGCTCCGCAAGGCCATCCGGGAACACCCGGCAAAGGCGGTGGAGCGTGCCGAAAGCAAGCATATCAAGGCCACGGCGGACTATTACTACCGCAAGACCGTGGAGGAACACCCGGAAATGCAGGAGGGCGGCGCGGTGTCCCGGTATCTGCAAAAGCAGAAGATCAAGCGCCAGTACGCAAAGCAGGCGCGGGAGGCTGCCAGGCAGACCGCCAAGGCCGCCGAGGGTACGGCGTCCGTCACGGGCAAGCTGACGGAAAAGGTGTCCGCCTACATCAAGGAACACCCCGGCGGGCTGCTCCTGTTGCTGGCGGCGTTTCTTCTGCTGGTGGTGCTGCAATCGTGTATGTCCTCGCTGGTGACGGTGGGCAACGGCGTGGCCGGAGCCATCGGCGCGTCCACCTATGCCGCCGAGGACGCTGACCTGCTGGGAGCGGAGGCCGCCTACTGCGTTTTGGAGGACGAGCTGCAACGCTACCTCGACACCTACACCAGCACCCACGATTATGACGAGTATCATTTTGACCTCGACACCATCGAACACGATCCCTATGTGCTGCTGTCCATCGTCTGTGCGCTCCATGAGGGCGAGTGGACGCTGGACGAGGTACAAGGGACGCTCCAAATGCTCTTTGACCGCCAGTACATTTTGACCGAGGATGTGGTGGTGGAACAGCGGTATTACTTGGAAACGGATACTTGGACGGACGAGGACGGCAACGCCCACAGCGACACCTACCGAGTGTATTACGATTATTACATCTGCACCGTGACGCTGGAAAACTTCAACCTCTCCCATTTGCCCGTTTACCTCATGGGCGAGGAAACCCTGTCCCGGTACGCTCTCTACATGGCGACGCTGGGCAACCGCCCCGACCTGTTCTCATCCTCGCCCTATGTGGGCAAGTACACCAACAAGCCCCCGTTGCATGAGATCCCGGAGGACTACCTTGCCAATGAAACCTTTGCCGCCATTCTGAAAGAGGCGGAGAAGTATGTGGGATACCCCTATGTTTGGGGCGGCAGCAGCCCGTCCACATCCTTTGACTGCTCCGGCTTCGTCAGCTATGTCTACAATCAATGCGGCTGGGATTTTGGGCGGCTGGGGGCGCAGGGGCTATACAACATCTCCACCCGAACGAGCAGCCCCAAGCCCGGTGACTTGGTGTTCTTCACGGGGACTTATGACACACCGGGGATCTCCCATGTGGGCATCTATGTGGGCGACGGCTGGATGCTCCATTGTGGCGACCCCATCAGCTATGCCAACCTCAACACGAGCTACTGGCAGTCCCATTTCTACGCCTACGGAAAATTATTTTGACAGGAGGTTTTTTATGGCTATCTCCAAAAGCGCAAAAATTCAGGCCGAGATTGAAAAGGTCATGGCCAAGATCAACGAGCAGCAGGCACGGCTCAAGGAGCTGGAACAGAAAAAGCTGGAGGCCGAGAACAGCGAGATCGTGGAGATCGTGCGCGGCATGAGCGTTTCGCTCACCGACCTGCCCGTGCTGCTCCAGACCATCAAAAGCGGCGGCGCTTTGGGACAGAATGTCCCGAAGTCTGCAGATAAGGAGGACAGCGAATGAACAAGTGGATGAAGAAGCTGACGGCGGCGCTCTGCGCCGCTGTTTTGATGTGCGGCATGGCGGTCACGGCCTACGCCGGAGGCGGTGAGGAATGGGATGGGCTTGCCCCGGTGGAGCCGCTGCCCACGGAAACCGTTGACTCCGGCGAGGGATTCACCGAGGACGGAAACCTTGTGACCCGTGACCTGCTCTACGATAAGGCCACCAACAAGCAGTTCATCACGGTGCAGACCAGCGGCGGCAACACCTTTTACATCGTCATTGACTATGACAAGCCCACCGACGAGGACGGTGAGCAGTACCAGACCTACTTTTTGAATATGGTGGACGAGGCCGACCTGCTGGCGGCGATGCAGGCTGCGGGCGGTGAGCTGCCGGAGTGTGCCTGCGCGGACAAATGCGCCGTGGGTGCTATCAACACGGATTGCACCGTCTGCGCCGTGAATATGGGCGAGTGCCAGGGCAAGGCTCCCGAACCTGTGCCTGTGGTAGAGACGGAGCCTGCCCCCGAGCCGGAGCAGCCCAAGAACAGCGGCGGGACGATCCTGCTGGTGCTGGCCGTGGCGGTCATCGGCGGCGTGGCTGGCTGGTATTTTAAGATCTACCGCCCCAAAAAGCAGCAGGCCGCCGACGTTGCGGAGGACTACGGCGACGATTATGACGATACCCCGCCTTGGGAGGACGAGGACGAAACGGAAAGTGAGGGAGAGGAATGAGATTTACCAACAGCCCCTATGAGGACTTTATGAAAGAAAAAAGCTACTTCAAGGGTGTTCCGCCCAGCCTGCCGCCCAAAGGCTCCCGCTGCGACGGCTGCCCCTACTGGCATGGGATCGGCTGCGTGTTCTGCTACCGGGAACAGCTCAAGCCCAAGACAGGGGGCAAACATGAGCCGTGAACTGACCCGGCAGGAAAAAACGGCGATTCATAAGCTGGTGACAAAATGGTGCGCCAACTACGATAAAGACTATGGCTGCCTGCCGCTGGACTGTCCCTGCTATATGCTGGGCAAGTGCTGGACGGGCGCTTATTGCCGCTATTTCCGCGCGGCGGTGCTGCCCCTTGATCCTGTGCTGGAAAGGTCGCTGACCGTGGAGCGTATCACAGAAACCCGGCCTTGCCCGGTATGCGGCAGGGCATTTCTCCCGGACGGGCGGCAGCGGTACTGCTCCCCGGCCTGTGCCGGGGCTGCCCTACGGGAGCAGAAGCGGGCATATATGCGCCGCAAGCGGAGGTAGTGCGTGGAAAAATAGCCCCGGAAAACGCCCGCATTTACAAGGCTTTTCCGGGGCACTTTTGGGGTGGGCGGTATGTTTTCCATCCGCCCCTGTTTTTGCAGAAATGCTTTCCACATCCAAGCGCCGGGGCTTTAGGACATTTTGTCCCGAAGTCCCGGCTGAAAGGAGGAATTATGCCTAAATATTATGAGATCAGCGAGGCGGCGGCAAAGCGGGCAAAGGAGATGAACAGCTATTCCGATTATGCCCCCGGCTCGGCCACAGCGGGCTACCGGGCGATGGTGGATGAAGCCTATGCGCTGGCAGAGAAACAAAAGGCGCAGGTCGATCCCATGTACCATGATAAGATCGATGCCCTTGTTGACCGCTACGCCCGCAGGCTGGCGGAAAACCTCAATGAGCGCAACGCCATTGACGCCCGGGTGCCGTCCATTCTGATCACCGGGGGCGGCAATTTCCCCGTGGCGAAAAAGGCCAAGCAGAACGCCGCCCGGGATCGCAACTACGGCGAGTATGCCGAAATTGAAAAGCTGCTGGACAAGATCCGCTCCACAGGCCGGGGCGGTATCAGCGCCGACGATGATCTTGCCGTGGAAAAGCTCATGAAAAAGCTGGAGGGGATGGAGTCTCAGCAGACCATGATGAAGGCGGTCAATGCTTACTACCGCAAGCACAAGACGCTGGAGGGCTGCCCCGAGCTGACGGCGGAGCAGGTAGAAAAGGTCAAGGCGTCCATGTCCCAAGACTGGCGCAAAGGCCCCGTTCCGTTTCCGTCCTATCTGCTCACCAACAATAACGCCAATATCCGCCGTGTGCGCCAGCGCATCGAGGAGCTGAGCCACAAGACGGAGTTTGTGGGTTGGACATTCCCCGGTGGCGAGGCCAAGGTCAACGAGGCGGAGAACCGCTTGCAGCTCATTTTTGCGGATAAGCCGGACGCCGACACCCGGCAGGCGCTCAAAAGCGAGGGCTTCAAGTGGGCGCCCAGCCAAGGGGCATGGCAGCGGCAGCTCAACCAGAACGCCATCCGTGCCGCCGCAAGGCTGGACTTCCTGCGCCCGGAGGACGGCAAAAGTCCCTATCAGCTCCAGCCCTTTGCGAAACGGGCGGAGAAAGATGTATCACGGTAAGGAGGGTATATGGACAAAAACCAAGGCTATGAGATCATCAAGGCCGTCATGCTGGAAAACGGCAGGGGCTTTGCGCTGGGGCATCATCCTACCGCTCCCTCGCCCTATGTCACATGGGCTTGCTATGATGACAAGGACGGCCAGCGGCAGTATGAATGGGGGCATTATGGCAGCGACCGCGCCGCTCTGGAACAGGACTTTACGGCGCGGGTGCAGGAGTACCAGCGTCTTTACAATGTCGGTATCAAGCAGACCGAGGCTCCCGGCCTCTACAAGTATTACTCCACCCAGCGCCCCGTGGACATTGGGACATTCCCCAAGCCGCCCCGCAACGCCCCGGATGAGATCGTCAACTACGATCAGCGCGTCCCGGTTGAAAACGGATCGTTTCTGGCGTGGGGGCATTTGACCTATACACGGCCATTGACCAAGCGGCAGGCGTCTGACTATGAGCTGCGGCCTGCACCTGACAATCCCGACAGGCCCCGTTCGATCCGGGAGCAGATGAAAACCGCCGCAAAACAGGCCGAGGCTGACCGGGGCCAAGCGGCCCCAAAGAAAAATGCCCCTGACCGGGGCGACAGATAGGAGGACATTTATGGAGCAGGAACATAATCCCAACAAGAACGCCGAGCTTTCGATGGAGCAGAACGGAAACATGATCGACGGCATCATCAACAATCTGCCTGTGTCGCCCCGGTCAGAAAAGCCGCTGGACAAGGTGCGGGAACACCCGCCCAAGCGCCGCAGCCGGGAGCGTGAGGAGCGTTGACAAAAAAGCGGCGGCGCTCTGTCCATCTTCATGTGATGGTGACGCCAGAGGAACAGGCATTGATCGCTGACCGCATGGCCGAGGCCGGGATCTCCAACATGGGAGCCTATATGCGGAAAATGGCTCTCAACGGCTATGTCCTCCATGTTGACCTCTCGGACATCCGGGAGCTGGTGGCCTTGCAGCGGCGGTGTGCCAACAACCTAAACCAAGTGGCCGTCCATGCCAACACCTACGGCATCTATCCCTCAGAGATCGCGGCGCTCCAAAAGGACTATGCCGACCTTTGGGAGCCGCTGTCCGAGCTGCTGAAAAAGCTGTCGGCGGTGGTGAGCCTATGATTTGTCGGGGAGCGGCCTTGTGCCGTTCCCCGGCTTTCACGACCTCGGGACAAAATGTCTCGAGGTCGTGAAAGCTCGACATCCTTGTGCGCCTATTTTCCCAGAGGTATAATATGGGTAGAAGGACAAACCAACCCGATTTTTTAATGGAGGTAGCTACTATGATCGTTCTCAAAATCCTTGCCGCCCCCGTGATGGTGGCGCTGTCCCTGCTGGCCGCTATGGTCACATTCCTGTTCTGCGTGGCATCCGCCGTATGTGAGCTGGGCTGCATCGTGCTGACGCTGCTCTCCCTGATCCTGTTTATCGGCGGGCAGACGGTGGGTGGGATTGTGTTCCTCGTCCTTGCGTTCCTCGTTTCTCCCTTTGGCGTTCCCGCCATCGCTGAGTGGCTGGTGGACAAGCTGCACTCGGCCAAGTTCACCCTGCGGGATTTCATCACCGGCTGATACTTCGGGACAAAATGTCCCAAAGCTGAAACGACGGCGGCTGACAGTAGCCGCCGCTTGTCATATCGGAAGGAGGGCTGCCTACGGCCACGACCTACTACAAGAAGCACAAAATCAGCAAGGGCGAAACCATCGCGCAGTCCTTGAAAGAGCGGTTTGACTACGGGCAAAACCCGGACAAGACCGAGGGCGGCGAATTGATCTCGTCCTACGGCTGCGACCACATGACTGCCGATGCCGAGTTCCTTTTAAGCAAAGCAAAGTACAAAGCCGCCACAGGCCGGGAGCAGCGGCGGGATGCGGATGTGCTGTGCTATCAGATCCGCCAATCGTTCAAACCCGGGGAGATCACGCCGGAGGAGGCCAACCGCATCGGCTATGAAACGGCGATGCGCTGGACAAAGGGCAAGTACGCCTTTTTCGTTGCCACCCACACAGACAAGGCGCACATCCACAATCACATTTATTACAATTCGACCTCGCTGGACTGCACCCGGAAATTCCGGGACTTCATCGGCTCTGGCCGTGCGGTGCGGCGGCTCTCTGACCGCATTTGTCTTGAAAATGATCTGTCCGTCATCACCAACCCCAAACTGCACAGCAAGGGACGATTTCTCCATTACGGGGCATGGCTGGGGACGGAGCGGCAGCCCCCATACAAGGAGCAGCTACGGCTTGCCATCAATGAAGCTCTTGCAAAACGCCCCGCCGATTTTGACGCTTTCCTCCGGCTCATGGAGGCGTCCGGCTTCACGGTCAAGCATGGGCGCGGCGGTACGATCTCTTTTCTTGTTCCGGGGCAGGAGCGGGCTACCCGGTTGCGGGCATCCACCCTCGGGGACGGCTACGATCCCGAGGACATCAAGGCTGTCATCGCCGGGGCGCGACCGATCCCGGAGCAGCCTGTTCCCGTGCCTGCTGCCCCTCGCCGTGTCAATCTGATCGTGAATATACGGGAGCGGCTGCGCTCCGGTAAGGGTACGGCCTATGCGCGGTGGGCAAAGGTCTATAACCTAAAACAGATGGCGGCGGCGCTTCAATTCATGCAGGAGCAGAATATCACCGAGTATGACCAGCTCTCCGCCAAGGCCGAGGACGCCGTTTCCCGCTTTCACGCGCTGACCGAGCAACTCCGGCGGACGGAGGCTGACCTGTCCGTAACCTCCGAGCTGATGGGAGCCGTGGTGCGGTACGCCAAGACCCGCCCCGTCTTTGACGGGTACAAGGCTACAAAGTATAGCCGGAAATACCTTGCCGAGCATGAAGCGGAGTTGGCGGACTACCGGGCAGCCAAGGCCACGATGGGAGAACTGCTGGGCGGTGAAAAGCTGCCCAAGATGGCAGAGCTAAAAGAAAAACGCCGCCAACTGGCGGCGCAGAAAAAGGCGCTCTATACCGAGTACCGCTCGGCGCAGGAGGAAATGCGGCAGGCCGTGGCGGTCAAGGCCAACATTGACCATCTGTTGGGCGTCACGGACGGCCAGCGCAAAAAGGAACAGGAGCGATAGCGCACGGTGACGCAGACAAATTACTTTGGGACAAAATGTCCCAAAGCTGGGTTTGGGGAGGCTCCCCAACAAGCGTTTTTGCAGCCCGCCGGGATGCAAAAATAGCAAGTGTGGCTACACTTGCCCTGCTTGCCGTTAGTGCGTCCCCCGGAAACCCCACGAAAAACGGAGGCGGTGTCATCGGCTTGGCTCGTTTTCCCCTCTTTTCCGTAGGATTATTCTGTGGTATAATTTGAAATATAGTGCCGTGAGAAAAACACTTGTGTAAGTGCGTTTTCCTGCCCGATAAAGATAGGCTACAACGAATTACCCACGAGGAACCTATTATGATGATACTCCTATTTGGCGTTTTGAATGATGAACAGCGGGCGCTGGTAGAGCGGATATTCCATAAGCATCGTGTCCACTTCCAGCGCATTTCTTTCAAAATCGTAAAATCAGAAGAAGCCGCAGAAGATGTTGTGTCCACCGCATTTGTAAAGATTATGGACAACATCGAAAAAATTTCTGAATTACCCTGTCCCCAAATGACCGCTTTCTGCGTTACCATAGTGAAAAACGCTTCTATTGATGTGCTGCGTCATTCCCAGCAGAGCGTTCACCTTGACCGCTGGGACTGCGTTTCGGATGAAAGCTCCGATGACCTCGCAGACGAGTGTATTCACAATGCCGATGTGCGTAAGCTGACCGAGTTGATAGACCGGCTCGACCCTGATGATCGGCGCTTTGTCTATCTTCGGTACGCCGAGGAAATGGGATACAAAGAGATCGGAGAGCTACTGAACATTTCAGAGGATGCCGCTAAAAAACGCGGACAGCGGCTCGTCAAGAAGCTCAGAAAACTGTATGAGGGAGGGTAAAACTATGGATATGAGTTGGCAGGCTTTGCTTCAAGAAGCGGCGGCGACCAGCTTTGAAAAGACCGCAGACACCCTCGCGGCTGCTGAGAATGACAACTGCGCTTGTATTGATTTGCACCAACAACAGATCCATGAGTTGAGCAAGAAAATCTTGTTGCTGCCCCATCAGGGGCGCGTCCTGCTGTTGAGCAGATATTGTTTCCGCTTATCCCCGGAGGAGACAGAAATGTTTTTCCATCTGGAAAATGCCAAGGGGCGCTTTCGCTTCTACAAAGAACTGCTATCTTCAAGTATGGGCGTTGAGGCAGGCTGTATGATTACCGATGATACTTTCGTGAAAGCCTGTCATATTGCCTTAAAGAGCTATTTGCACAACGAACTTGAAGAAGATGCGGATGATGAGGCGGCAGGAAACAACCGGACACATATTGCGTTCAGAAAGGTTTGGAAAACCGTTGCGGTTGCGGCCATCACTTTGACCTTGCTATTCTCGACCTGCATGGTGGCAAATGCCCAATTCCGGGAAAGAGTCATTTCGTGGGTAATCGAAACCTTTGAAAAATACAGCATTTTTGAATTGCACGGTGACGAGCTGGACGAGCCGCAGGACTTGACCGAGTATCAGGCTGGCTATCTCCCGGACGGAGCAATTCTGCAAGATACGACTAAGCAGCCGAATACGGAACCGGGGATTGTTCTCTATGAATATGCCATCAACGAAGCCGAGAGCTTTGAAATTATGATTACCCAGTCAGACAATCGGGTTTATTTCGATACCGAAAATACAAAGATAGAGCCGTTTGATAAAGGCGGGGTGACGGGCTACTTCTTCCAGAAAGATGGTATGAGCTATATCTGCTTTGAGCGGGACGGCTGCTTCTTCTCGGTTTACGGCTCTATTGATACGGACGAGCTGGCAAAGATCGCCGCAAGCATTACGAAAAAATAATTCAAAAAATATTGTCCCCTTTTTCCTCCTTGTGCGTTATATGGGTGATGCAACCCATGATAATGAGCAAGGAGGATTTCGTTTAATCGAGATTATAGCTCCTAAATACAGCGGAACGAAAAGGGTGTGACGATTGCATGAAGTATTTTTGGATAGATGTAAAAAAGTTATATCGAAGTAGGCTTGTCCTGCTGGCCTTGATAATATTGCTTGTCATTGCTGTGATAGATCCCATTACTATGCAATCACATTTTGCATATCAGAGTAACCCGTTCATGTGGTGGCTGTTTATGAATAGGACTACTGGTAGCACAATTTTTAACACGCTCTACTGGCTTTTCCCTGTCTTGCTAACAGGATTGGTGTTTTTTGATGAAAGCAAAACCGCCATTTATGGAATTATCATCACAAAGAAAAAGCGTTGGGTTTATTTCTGCTCCAAAGCTCTATCTGTGTTTTTTGTTTCTTTCGTTAGTACGCTATTCCTATTTCTGCTTAATCTTTTTTTGGTGTATGTGACTTGCCCATCGAGTATGGAGTTAAGCGAAACTATGATCCCGCACACGGGAACATTTTCGGCATTACTTTTTCAAAAAAGCCCGCTTTATGAAGCAGTTACTTATGTTATTCTTCATGCGTTTTCATTATCCCTGCTAACTGTTTTATATCTCGCCATTCAAATGATTGTAAAGGCTAAAAATAAATACATGGCGTTTATTTTGCCGCCGATAATTATGTATGTGCTTGATTACTTAACACAGACAGCGGCTCAAACATATAGCGTCACAATGGCACTACAACCGATGGTAGCACGAGCAACATCATTTGTAATTACCATAGAGGATATTGCAATTATTTTCGGTGCGCTACTCGCTATTGATATTGTTTGCCTTTTCATTGGGAACAGAAGGAACAGGGATGTTATATGATTTTATTCCGAAAAAGAACGATTCGGCTTGTACCATTTTATTTGTTGTATATGGCCGCAGTGTTAGCCGCTTCTTCGCTTTATGAACTGTATGCAGCAGAAAGTGGAGAAATAGTCGCACAGGTATTCGGTGACAGAGTATATTGCTATCTGCTCGTCCCTCCGTTTATCTGGACAATATCAACGATTGACGGGAGCACAAAGAAGCCTTCTTTTATCCGTATGAAGAGTAGAAATCAATATCTCCTGTTCCTGCTTCTTCAACAATACCTGTTCGCAGTTATATATCTAACTACATGGTTTTCCATGATCTATATTTTGGCAATTTGGCATGGTGAAAGATATTTATTTGTGGATATGTTTTCCTCATACATACGGTATCTACTCAGTTTTTTCCTATTAGCAAACATTTCAGAAATGCTAAAGCGAACGAAAAATAAGATGCTATCGACAATGCCCTTTATATCTGCCTATTTGCTTTTACTCATAGACGAACAGGTAATTCAGTCGGTTACGAACCGAAACGGGATAACAATACGGCTGATTTTCTCATGGGCTTTCCAACCTCTTGGACTTGTGCTACTGCCGATCTTCCTTGCAATAACGACTTTATTACTTTTGCAACTAAACCGTACATACGATATTTTTTGAAGGAGCTGTGAGGTGAAAAATGGAGATTATTCTAAAAGCGGTATCTAAGAAAATAGGCTATACACAGGTTTTAGATAATATCAACTGCCTGTTTTTAGATGGAAAAATATATGGGATCGTTGGATACAACGGCAGTGGAAAAACTATGCTGCTCCGCACGATTGCTGGGTTAGTTATCCCTACAAGTGGAACGATTGATTTTGACGGAAAGCGATTGCATCGGGACATATCCATTCCGCCCTCACTCGGCCTTATTATTGAAAAGCCGGAATTTCTCAGCTATATGACGGGCCTTGAAAATCTGAAGCAACTTGCGGCAATCAATAAGAAAGTCTCCGAGAATACGATCAAAGAGTATATGCGGCTTTTTGAGCTTGACCCGGAGTCAAAACAAACTATGCGCCGGTATTCTCTCGGCATGAAGCAGAAAATTGGGATTATTCAAGCACTCATGGAAAACCCGGATATTCTCATCTTAGACGAGCCGTTTAATGCGTTGGACGAAAAATCCGTCCTGCTTCTTCGGAAGTTGCTGTGTCAGCGCCGTGACGAAGGAAAGCTGATAATTGTGACTTCCCATCACAAAGATGACATCGAGGCAATTTGTGATGAAGTGATTGTTATGCAGGACGGAACACTAAAAAAGCCAAATGACGAAGGTAAACAATGAGGAATATCTTCGTTAGATGATGAAAAATATGGTATTCTTTCCAAGTGAATATGACCTATGGCAACACCTTAACTTTTTCGGACACCGAAACTCTCACAGAGCAGTTTAGCTGCGATTAACCAAATACAAAAAGGAGCATGAAATGAAGAAGATAACCGCCTTAATCTTTGCGCTGATCCTAACGCTGGGGCTTGTTGGCTGTAACGGAAAAACGGTCAATATCGACTTCCCGTTTGAGGTTGAAGATGTCGAAAGCGTTGAAATGTACCACTACAACGGAGCGCCTGCATCGGCAGAAAAGAAAGTAGTTGTTGCTGAAAGTGATATAAAGACCTTGTATGATATGTTCAAGGGCCTATCCCTAAAAGACAAAACGGCTGAGGAAACGGCTGAAGCGGATGTGACCAGCTTTAGATTTAACCTTTCAGACGGGACAAGTTACGATTTGATTTACGCCTGCTATGGAGCTAAAAACGGCAATTTGAAATCAGAAGCAGGCGGTTTTGCGTATTTCACAAGTGCGGATATTGGCTCTTATTGGAACAATTTGAATAAGGAACTTGAAGCAACTCCCGTCAATGAGAGTGAGCTGCCGGGAGCAGAAAGCGCTCCTCAAAATGATATTCTGCAAGTTGGGATACGAAAGGCAACCGCAGGCGTGTATGATGAAGAAGGCTTAAAATTCACATGGAGCGTTGAAAATATCGGCGATTATTCGGTGAGCTTTGATAAGAATATGATTGCCCAAATCATTCTCAATGGAGAGAATTACGCCTTTGAAACCGAAGCCGTTACATTAGAGCCGGGTGAAGCCTATTCCGTCGATATTAGTATCCCGTATCCCGTTGCACGGCAGGACGGAACAAATAATGTGAAAATCACAGCAACAACGGGTGATACAACGGCAACCTATAAAGAGTCGTTTACTCATTGATGAAAGTAAAAAGGAGATGTTGTTATGTACATCACATCTATTGTTTTTACGCTGATAGCATGGGGGGCTGGGCTGCTTCTGGATGCAAATATTCATTTCGGTGATCCGCAGGGCTTTTTGGGTTTGCGGGTGCTGCTGCCCATTTTGGCTATGGGGCTTTGCCTGTTGCGGGCAATGAAAGAGAATAAACGCGACAGGGATAAGTGAAACGGAACACATGAAACCGCCATTCGATGACGATTTTGCGTGCTAAAATCAAGCGGCGGTTTTGAAATATTATATTTCAAGCCGCCGCTTTTTCTTCGGGACAATTTGTCCCAAAGTTTTTCAGATTTCTTGTAAGATTTCTTCATCTGCGGAGTCTTAATTGCGGAAGGAGGTGGTAGCGTAATGGAGTTTGAACAGATATACAGCACCTATTTCAGATCGGTTTACCTTTATGCAATGCAAGGAGTATTTTATTTATGAAAAAGAAAGTGACTATCACCGCAGTAGTTATCATTTGCATCTTGTTGGTGGTTGCAGTAGCCTTATCTGCAAATCGTGCGGGCGGTGAGATTGGCTTTGAAGCAACGATAAATAGTGTTGAAAATGGCGTTGCATACGCTACCATAAACAAGCAGGATGCGGGCTTCCTTGCTCCCAAACTGCCGGGAAACATTGAATTTAATACAAGCGATTTGGATGTAAAGCTGCAAGCGGGCGATGAAATAAGCGGATGCTACTTGAGTGGTACTATCAACGGCTCGTCTGTTCGAGTTGTTGATGTTACAATCAAAGGAAACGCTTCTCAGGGAATAAATGACCTTATCAGTCTTAATGAAGTAAGTGACTATATAACAGAGAAAGGCTACACATCAAAAGATTTTGAAGAAAGTCTGATGGGACGGTTTAGAGAGGACATTATCCGTTCTTGGGGAGCATCTGATCTGTTGTTCTCTGGAATTAACGCCGACGGTTGGTATCTTGATGATGATAAAAACAGAGGAATTAGCCTTACCTATGACGGAGATGGCTATGTATGTGAAGTTGTGATATGGTCGGGCGAGAAAGAAACTGGTGTAGACCGTTAAAGAGTCATTGGGTGATACCCCAAGCAGGAGTGATACATAAATCCGAACACATGAAACCGCCATTCGATGACGATTTTGCGTGCTAAAATCAAGCGGCGGTTTTGAAATATCATATTTCAAGCCGCCGTTTTCCTTTTGAAAAACTGGATCAACGGAGGGTGTGGTAAAGTCGCCCTTTTTTAAGGATACGGCGGTATCCAAGGAGGTATCGCCGTGTCCTTTTTCTTTATTGATAGCGCCTTTGATCTATACTGGCTAAAAAAAGCGCACTTCCACCGTCGGGGCTATACGACTGTGGATGCGAAATCTGTCAGTCTGTAAGTGAAAATGTTGTTTCGTGCGCCCGCATAGCGTCATGCTATACGGGCGTTTTTATATGCCTGCACCTTGGGACAATTTATCCCAAAGCAGCCAGCCCCGGCTGCCGATCCCCGCCGTTCCTCCGTTCTGTTCACCCACCCACACATGAACCGAATGGAGGAAATACAAATGACGACCATCAATCTGAAGGACTTTTACACTTGGTACACCCATGATGAATACATCGAAGTTTCCGACGAAGTGGCCGCCGAGCTGAAGGCGGACAAGCTGTATGAGGCAGCCTATCAGCGGCGCACAACCCGCAACAAGGCGCAGTATTCCCTCGACTGTGACGATGGGATCGAATACTCGGCCTGCCTGCATGAGCCGACGCCGCAGGAGCTTCTGGATCGCATGGAGCTGTTCGTCCACCTGTGGAACGCTCTCAATTCTCTGCCGGAGGTGCAGGGCATCCGGGTAGAGGCGCATCTGATCCTCGGCAAGAGCTACCGCCAGATTGCCCAAGAGCAGGATGTGGACAAGAGCGTTGTCCGACGCTCGGTGAAGCGCGGCATAGCTGCTATGAAAAAATATTTGAAAAAAGTTCTGTGAGCGGGGCTCCATTTGCCCGATTTTTGTCCTTGGTATATGAGAGGTAGTTTTCACCTCTCCGCAGCAAAGTAGTTGATGCTCCGTCACGGATCGTCGCTGTCCGCTGTGAGGGAGCGTCGCATTGAATATGAGCTGTCTTATGACAGGCCAACAGGAGCGGGTGCGGCGCTCCCGCCTTTCAAAAACACCTTGGGACATTTCGTCCCAAGGTCATAAGCCGCAGGCCAGCGCTTTTATGAGGCGCTGGCCTTTCCCTGTTGCCGAGAATTGAAAAGGAGGTCTTTATGCAGCAGAGAAAACAACATACCGCATTTGCTGTGGATGGCTACGCCATCACCGCCAGCTTTGCAGACTGCAAAAATGCGGCAGCGCTCCATCATATAAAGCAGATTTTACTATCTTCCTTTGCCAACAATACGGCAAAAAATAGCTCCGGCGACATCCTTGCAATCCCTCCCGAACAGAGGGATAATAATAGTGGGGGTAGTCCCTATGTACCTTGAAAACTTCATATTCCCCGCGTATTGATTGCGTTTTTTCATTGACCCATCGACAAATGAAAGGACGGATCAATATGATAGAAAACAGAATGATGACAGGTAATCGGGTTGATTGCCTATACCGCGTGTCCACCGACAAGCAGGTGGACTACAATGACAAAAGCCAAGCCGACATTCCCATGCAGCGCAGAGAGTGCCATCGCTTCTGTGAAAAAATGGGATGGACGATTGTTCACGAGGAGCAGGAGGACGGCGTGTCCGGGCATAAAGTTAGAGCCGAAAACCGGGACAAGCTGCAAATCATCAAGGAACGAGCCAAACAGGGAAAATTCGATATTCTGCTTGTGTTCATGTTTGACCGTATCGGGCGTATCGCTGACGAAACGCCTTTCGTGGTGGAATGGTTTGTTAAGAACGGCATCCGGGTCTGGAGTACGCAGGAGGGTGAGCAGCGTTTTGATAATCACACGGACAAACTCACCAACTACATCCGCTTCTGGCAGGCTGACGGCGAAAGCGAAAAGACTTCAATTCGCACAAAAACCGCTCTCGGCCAGCTCGTCGAGGACGGCGGTTTCAAGGGCGGTCTTGCTCCTTATGGGTATGACCTTGTAAAGAGCGGGCGCTTCAATAAACGCAAGCACGAAGTTTTTGGGCTGGCTGTCAACGAGGCCGAGGCCGCTGTGGTACGGATCATCTTTGACAAATATGTGCATGAGGGTTTCGGCGCTCAACGGATCACCACCTACTTAAATAATCTTGGCTATCGGGCGAGAACGGGTAAAATGTGGCATCACGCCAGCGTCCGGGGTATCATTTGCAATCTGACATATACCGGGGTGCTTCGCAGCGGCGAAAGCCGCTCCCAAACGCTGCCCCATTTGCAGATCATAGCGCCGGAGCTGTTTGAGGCCGCACAGCACATTCGTACCTCCCGCGCCAACTCCGCCGAACAGGAACGGCGTGTACCGCTGAATACCCGTGGCCAGTCCTTGCTGACCGGGAATGTCTTTTGCGGGCATTGTGGCTCTCGGCTGGCGCTCACCACCAACGGCAAGGCTTATCCGTGCAAGGAAGATGCTCACCGCATTGTAAAGCGTGTGCGGTATATCTGCTACGGCAAGACCCGCAAACAAACCGAGTGTGACGGGCAGACTGGCTACACAGCGCATATTCTTGACGGTATCATTGACAAGGTGGTGCGGCAGATCTTTGAACGGATGAAAGCGATCCCCAAAAGTGAAATCGTCAATATCCGTTATCGTGAAAAGATGGAAGAACGGAAGGCACTTCTCAAAAGTGCAAAATCAGACTACGCCAAGGCCGCCGCCGAGCTTGATACGCTCCGGGCAGAGGTCATTAAATCTCTCCGGGGCGAAAGTGCTTTTTCGCAGGATTTGCTTGGTTCTTTGATTTCTGACTGTGAGACAAAATGTCTCGAAGTTCAGCACACTATGGAGGCGGCGCAGGCGGCCTACGACGAGGGACAGGCCATGCTGGACGCCTTAAACGCTCAGTATGACGATATTATTTCATGGGCGGATATGTATGACAGCGCCAGCACGGAGTCAAAGAAAATGATTGTGAGCTGCCTGATCCGGCGTGTGGAGGTGTATCGGGACTATCGGCTGCATATCGACTTCAACATTGACTTTGAGCAGTTTAGCGCTGGACTGGACATTTCGGCAATCGCCGCATAAAAAAAGCCCGCTTCAAAAGGGAAGCGGACATAAAACAAAAAACTTGCTTTTTTCAAAGCAAGCATTTATTAAGAATACTCAGCGCACCCGATTGGTGGAGATAAGCGGGATCGAACCGCTGACCTCTTGAATGCCATTCAAGCGCTCTCCCAGCTGAGCTATACCCCCGTATAAGGGGTGCGCTGAGTAATTTCTTATTCAATTAGTGCGGGGGTTGTTTACCGCTTCAACCGGGCTCCCAGCTGAGCTAATCCCCCAGGTCAGTTCGTTTTGAACTTGTTTCGTTCGCTCGGAACAATAGCTAGTATATCAGGGCACCCCCTCTTTGTCAACACTTTTTTTATTTTTTTCAAAAAACTTTTTTCGCCCACTCAGAGGGGGAAAATCGGAGCCTGAAGGGATGGCAATCGGGGGAGCGGCTCATAGGAGTTTCCGGCGGGTGACAGAGGCTGCCGCACTTCCTCGGCTCGCTATCTTACGGAAAGGATAACGAATGATAGAAAGAACCGTTGCGAAAACAGACAGCCTATTATATAATAAGTTCAAGAAATAAAAGGTTGACCTTTTGAAGGGGGGACCCGACATGGCTGTTTTTACGGTAAACGGCAAAACGGTAACCGCTGAGAAAAATCAAAAGCTGCTGCGGTTTCTGCGAGACGAGCTGCGCCTGACCTCGGTGAAGGACGGATGCAGCGAGGGCGCCTGCGGCACCTGCACGGTGCTGATCGACGGCAAGCCCACCAAGGCCTGTGTTCCGCAGACGGATAAGCTGGAGGGAAAAACCATCCTGACGGTGGAGGGCTTGTCCGACTGGGAGAAGAAGGTCTATACATGGGCCTTCGGCGAGGCGGGGGCCGTTCAGTGCGGCTTCTGCATCCCTGGCATGGTGATCTCCGCCAAGGCGCTGCTGGACACGAACCCGGATCCCAGCCGGGAGGAGGCGGCCTTTGCCATCCGCAACAACATCTGCCGCTGCACCGGCTATGTGAAGATCATCGACGGCATCCTGCTGGCGGCCAAGTGCTTCCGGGAGGGAACGCTGCCGGAGGAGACGGCGGACTGGAAGGTGGGCAGCCGGGTCCACCGGGTAGACGTGGAGGAAAAGGTCACCGGCACCGGCCAGTACCCTGATGACGTATATCTGGACGGGATGCTCTACGGCAGCGCCGTCCGCAGCCAGTACCCCCGTGCACGGGTGCTGGCCATCCATACGGAGGAGGCCAAGGCCCTGCCCGGCGTGGTCTGCGTCCTGACGGCGGCGGACATCCCCGGCAGCAACAAGGTGGGCCACCTGAAAAAGGACTGGGACACCATGATCGCCGTGGGCGATATCACCCATTATCTGGGCGATGCCATTTGCCTGGTGGCGGCGAAAACACCGGAGGCTCTGGCTCAGGCCAAGGCGTTGGTGAAGGTGGACTACGAGGAGCTGCCTGCCGTCCATAACCCGCAGGAGGCCATCCTGCCGGACGCGCCGCTGGTGCACCGGGAGGGCAATCTGCTGGCCCATAAGCACATCCAGCGGGGAAACCCGGCGGAGGCGCTGGCCAAATCCAAGTATCTCATCACCCGGCGGTTCTCGACCCCCTGGACGGAACACGCCTTTCTGGAACCGGAGTGCGCCGTGGCCTGTCCCGATGGGGATGGCGTTCTGGTGCTCTCCACGGATCAGGGTGCATACGATACCCAGCACGAGATCATGGGAATGCTGGGCCTGCCTGCGGAGCAGGTGAAGGTCCGCAACTGTCTGGTGGGCGGCGGCTTCGGCGGCAAGGAGGACGTAACGGTCCAGCACCACGCCGCGCTGATCGCCTATCTCACAAAGCGCCCGGTAAAGGTGAAGCTCACCCGGGCGGAAAGTTTGCTGATCCATCCCAAGCGTCACCCCATGGAGATGGAATTCTCTCTGGGCTGCGATGAAAACGGCATCATTCAGGGCGTGGCGGCGGAGTGCATCGCCGACACCGGAGCCTACGCCTCTCTGGGCGGGCCGGTGCTGGAGCGGGCCTGCACCCACGGCGCGGGACCCTATCAGTACGAGGCCTACGAGATCGACGGCTGGGCCTACTATACGAACAATCCCCCGGCGGGAGCCTTCCGGGGCTTTGGCGTGACCCAGACCTGCTTCTGCATTGAAACGCTGCTGAACGAAATGGCGGACAAGGTGGGTATTTCCCCTTGGGAGATCCGCTACCGCAATGCCATCCGACCCGGCGGCGTCCTGCCCAACGGTCAGATCGTGGACGGCTCCACGGGACTGGTGGAAACGCTGGAGGCGGTGAAGCCCTATTATGACGAGGCTGTGAAGAACGGCGACCCCGTGGGTCTGGCCTGCGCCATGAAGAACGCGGGTGTGGGCGTGGGCATCCCCGACACCGGCCGGACGCGGCTGACAGTACGGGATGGAAAACTCCACATTTTCGCTGGTGCCTCCTGTATCGGTCAGGGCTTGGGCACGGTGCTGACCCAGACCGTCTGCGGCGAGACCGGCATCCCAAGGGAAAACGTGGTCTACGAGCGTTCCAACACCTGGATCGCGCCGGATTCCGGCACTACCTCCGGCTCCCGCCAGACGCTATTCACCGGCGAGGCCTGCATCCGGGCCTGTCAGGACTTGAAAAAGGCCTTAGAGGAACATAGCTTGGCAGACCTTGAGGGACAGGAGTTCTACGGCGAATATCTGGGTAAGACCGACCCACTGGGCGCAGATGTGCCCAACCCGGTGAGCCACATCGCCTACGGCTATGCCACCCAGCTCTGCGTGCTGGATAAGGACACCGGACGCATCAAACGGATGGTAGCGGCCCACGATGTCGGCAAGGCCGTGAACCCCCTCTCCGTGGAGGGACAGATCGAGGGCGGCGTGGTGATGAGCATGGGCTACGCCCTGACGGAGCGGTATCCCATTGACGAAAACTGCCGCCCCACGGTAAAATTCGGCACACTGGGCCTATTCCGGGCCAACCAGATCCCGGAGATCAAGCCCATTATCGTGGAAAAACCGGGATTGAACGTAGGCGGCGGGGCCATCGGTATCGGTGAGATCACCTCCATCCCCACGGCCCCCGCCATTGCGGAGGCATACCGCCGCTATGACGGCGAGCTGCGTACCGAACTTCCCCTGAAAAACACCCCTTATGCAAAAAAATGACAGCGGCGAACCGCTGTCAAGGCACATATACTTCACGCATTAACCGGCGCTTCCGGCTTGCTTCAAAGCCTCCGGGGTGTCAATGTCCGTCAGCTCCAGAGCGTCTGTCTCTAACAAAATGAGGTCGGCCTCGTGGTTGCGGATGACGGCGCTGCCGCCCCGGTCCCCATTGAGGGCCAGAAGCTCCGGGTAGAACCGGGCGGGAAAGAGGCAGGGATTGCCCCGGACGCCGCCGTGGGCCATGGCGGCGATCTTCGCTGGGTTCTGAGCCCAGAGCGCGGCCAGCGCTTCGGCGCTGTCCCGCTTCAGCCACGGCTGATCGGCCACGAGGAACAGCACTCCGTCGCAGTCTGTGAGCCGTTCCAGCCCCAGACGGACGCTGCGGCTCAGCCCCAGATCCGGCTGATCGTTCAAAACGGCCTCAAAGCCGTATTCACCGGCCAAGGACAGAATCTCCGGGTATTGACTTACCACCACGGTCACAAGACCGCTGGGAACGGTCTCCAGTGCCCGGCGGATGAGGGATTCCCCATCCACCTGCACCTGCAGCTTATTAGAACCGAACCGGCGGGCGTTACCCGCCGCCAGCAGAACACATCCGATTTTCATAGCGATCACCTCATAGAAAAATTCCAGATCTCTCTCAGTATACCCAATTCAGACCCTGTCAGTCAATATGAGCGATAGAAGGAGGGATGCTCCATGAGCATAACAGTAGGAAAAAGCGTGGCCCGTGTGGATGCCTTTGATAAGGTGACCGGCCGCACAAAATACTACGAGGACCGGATGCCTGCCGGTGCTCTGTACATCCGGATCAAGCACGCGGAGATCGCCCACGGCTTTGTAAAGTCCGTGGATACGTCGGCGGCGGAGGCCATCGACGGCGTGGTGAAGGTGCTGACCTGTTTTGACGTACCGGATATTCCCTTTCCCACGGCGGGCCACCCCTGGTCCATGGACCCCGGTCATCAGGATGTGGCGGACCGCCACTTGCTGAACCGCCATGTCCGCTACTACGGCGACGATGTGGCTGTGGTCATCGCGGAGAACGAGGTGGCGGCCATGCAGGGTGTCCGGGCGCTGAAGGTGGAGTACGAGGAACTGCCCTTCGTGCTGGACGTTCAGAAGGCCATGGAGCCGGACGCACCGCAGATCCACGAGAATTATCCCGGAAATATCCTCAAGCACACGGACATCCGCAAGGGCGACTATGCCGCCGCCATTCAGGAGCCGGGTCTGATTAAAGTGGAGGGCTGGTATGAGACCCCCACGGTCCAGCACTGCCACATCGAGAACCACGGCTGCTACGCCTACGAGGAAAACGGCCGGGTAGTGGTGGTCAGCTCCACTCAGATCCCCCATATCATCCGCCGGATCGTGGGGCAGGCCTTGGGCCGCCCGTGGGCGGATATTGAGATCATCAAGCCCTATATCGGCGGCGGCTTCGGCAACAAGCAGGACGCGCTGTATGAGCCCCTTTGCGCCTGGTGCTCCACGCAGGTCAACGGCCGCTGTGTCCGGATCGACTGCTCCCGGGAGGAGACCTTCGTCTCCAACCGCGTCCGTCATGCCATGCGGTTCCATATCGTCTCCTGGCTCCGGAAGGACGGCCAGCTGGTCGCCCGGAAGGTGGAGTGCTTCTCCAATCAGGGAGCCTATGCCTCCCACGGTCACTCCATCTGCGCCAAGGCTTTGGGTTCCTTCGCCCAGATCTACCCCTGCGACCACATGGAATGTGACGGCTGGACCGTGTTTACCAACCGGCCCGCGGCGGGCGCCATGCGGGGCTACGGTATGCCTCAGGCCAGCTTTGCTGACGAGGCCAACATCGACGAATGTGCCGCCGCCGTGGGCATGGACCCGCTGGAATACCGCATGAAGTTCATCATGCCCAAGGATTATCACGACGCCTTCTCCGGCAATACCAACTATTTCGACTCTTTCCGGGCCTGCCTGGAAAAGGGCCGTGACGCCATGGACTATGACCGCCGCAAGGCGGAATTCGCCAAGGACACCGGCTCTGTCCGCCGGGGCATCGGCGCGGCGTCCTTCTGGTACAACACCGGCGTGTATCCCATCTCACTGGAGACGGCCTCCAACCGGATGCAGCTGAATCTGGACGGCACCGTTACCATGCAGTGTGGCGAGACGGAGATCGGTCAGGGCGCGGACACCGCTTACGCCCAGATGACCGCAAAGGCCGTGGGCCTCAAGAGCTACAAGGACGTTCATGTGGTGTCCTGTCAGGATACGGACATCACCCCCACCGGCTTAGGCGCTTACGCCAGCCGCCAGACCTACATGGAGGGCTTCGCCATCGACCAGACCGGGCGGCTCCTGCGGCAGAAAATACTGGCCTATGCCGCCGAGATGCTGGGCTGTTCTGCGGAGGAGCTGGACATCGTGGAGGGCAATGTAGTCCGCAAGGACAGCGGCGCGGTGGAGATGGATCTGTCCCATCTGGCCATGACCGCCCAGTATAACCCGGTCCACTCCGAGCATATCACGGCGGAGAGCACCGCCACCATCCGCTCTAACGCCTATTCCTTCGGCTGTACCTTCGCGGAGGTGGAGGTAGACATTCCCATGTGCAAGGTAACGCTGAAGCGGATCGTCAATGTCCATGACTGCGGCAGCCTCATCAACCCCGCCTTGGCGGAGGCACAGGTCCATGGCGGTATGTCCATGGGCATCGGCTACGGCCTTTCCGAACAGCTGCTGTTCGACGAAAAGACCGGCAAGCCCCTGAACAACAACCTGCTGGACTACAAGCTGTCCACCGTGATGGACCATCCGGATCTGGAGGCCCTGTTTGTGGAGAACGCGGAGCCGACCTCTCCCTTTGGAACGAAGGCTCTGGGCGAGCCCCCGGCCTGTTCCCCGGCGCCGGCCATCCGCAGCGCTATTTACAACGCCACCGGCGTTTCCATCGACACCACGCCCATCACCCCCCATGTGCTGTACCGCGCATTCAAGGAGGCCGGGCTGATCCATGACGAGAAGGAGGGTGACTGACCATGTATGATATGAAAGCCCTGTATCAGGCCGCCAGTGTGGAGGAGGCCGTGGCGCTCCGGTTGGAGCACCCGGAGGCCCAGATCATCGCCGGCGGCAGCGATGTACTGGTGCAGATGCGGGAGGGCAAGCGGGCCGGCGCGGAGCTGATCTCCATTTACGGCATCGACGCCCTCCGGGGCGTTTCCATGGAGCCGGACGGCACGCTGCGGATCGGCTCTCTCACCAGCTTTTCCCATATTACCAGAGATCCCCTCATTCAGAAGTACATCAACGTGCTGGGCGAGGCTGTGGATCAGGTGGGCGGCCCCCAGATCCGCAACGTCGGCACCATTGGCGGCAACACCTGCAACGGCGTTACCTCCGCCGATTCCGCCTCCACTCTCCACGCGTGGGACGCCGTCATTGAGCTGACGGGCAAAAACGGCGTCCGCCGCCTGCCCATCCATGATTTCTACATCAAGGCGGGCAAGGTGGACATCCGGGCGGAGGACGGCGAGATCCAGACCGCCGTGCTGATCCCTAAGGAAAGCTATGAAAACTGCTTCGGCCACTATATCAAGTACGCCATGCGCAACGCCATGGACATTGCTACTCTGGGTACGTCCGTGAACGTGCGGCTGTCGGCAGATAAAAAGACGGTGGAGCGGGCCCGGGTGGCCTTCGGCGTGGCGGGACCGGTGCCCCTGCGGGCAGCCACGGCGGAAGCGATGGCAAAGGGCCAGCCCGTGAGTCTGGAACTGGCGGAGCGGTTTGCTCAGGCGGTGACGGCGGACATCAACCCCCGGGATTCTTGGCGGGCCGCTAAGGATTTCCGGCTGCACATCGCAGTGGAGAGCGCCAAGCGGGCATTTATCGAATCGGTGAAGCTGGCGGGAGGTGAGCTGTAATGGCACAGTATCAGTTGGTCCATTTCAACCTGAATGGCAAGGATGTGGAACGGATGGTGGACGTCCGGGCCAGCCTGACCGATATGCTTCGGAATGACTACCACATGACCAGCGTGAAAAAGGGCTGCGAGGTGGGGGAGTGCGGCGCGTGCAACGTCATCATTGACGGCGAGTGCTTCAACTCCTGCATCTATCTGGCTGTCTGGGCAGAGGGCAAGCGCATCCGCACGCTGGAGAGCCTGATGGGGCCCAACGGTGAGCTGAGCGACATTCAGCAGGCGTTTATCGAGGAGACTGCCGTCCAGTGCGGCTTCTGCACCCCCGGCTTTATCATGACGGCGGTGGAGATTTTGGAGAGCGGCAAGCTCTACACGGACGCGGAGCTGCGCAAGCTCCTCTCCGGGCACCTGTGCCGCTGCACCGGCTATGAGAACATCCTCCGGGCGGTGAAAAAGACCATGTACCGCCGTCTGGGGCTGCCCATGCCTACGGAACCGGAGGCGTGATAAAGCGCTGATAGAATCATTAAAGGTCCGCCCATACGGGCGGACCTTTTTCGGGCGGATTTTCGTTTGACGCAGATTGGAAACCGTGGTAAAATATAGCACAACGGTTACGTGCATGTCCTTTGACAGAGATGCGATCCCGCAGAGGCAAAGAACAAGGAGGAATCTCTATGAAAACCATCATTACCATCGGACGGCAATTCGGCAGCGGCGGCAAGGAGGTCGGTATCCGGGTCGCGAAGGAGCTGGGTATTCCCTTCTATGATAAGGAACTGCTGCAGGAGGCTGCGAAGAAGAGTGGCCTGTGCCAGAAGATCTTTGAAAATTTTGACGAGCGGCCCAAGAGCCTGCTATACGCCATCGCCATGGATGCTTACCCTCTTGGCTTTTCCGGCGCTACCGGTGAATCTCTGGAGCAGCAGGTGCATCTGGCGATTTTCAAGACCATCCGCCACATCGCGGAGGAAGGCCCCTGCGTTATCATCGGCCGCAGCGCCGATTATGCCCTGGCAGAGAATCCCAATCTGCTGAGCCTGTTTATCAGTGCCCCGCTGGAGGACCGGATCGCCCGCGTGGCCAAGCGCCAGAAGGTGACGCCGGAGGAGGCCAAGAGCCTGATCCAGAAAACCGACAAGCGCCGGGCATCCTACTGCGAATACTACGCCTCCAAGAAGTGGGGCGCGGTGGACGCATACGATTTCTGCCTGAACAGCAGCGCACTGGGTCTTGGCGGCACGGTGGAGCTGATCCAGGCCATGGTTGCTCACAAGGAACATCCCATCCCCAGCCCCACGGAGATCGACCCCACCCAGACCGAGGCATAAGCACTTTTCAGAACGGCCCCAAAGGAGCCGTTCAGCGTGTCGAAAAAGTCTTTTCTCCCCGCATGGAGCAGGAATACACCGTCGGCCCAGCCGGTTTCCGTGCGCTTTGCGCCCGAAAATCGGGGGCCTTCCTCGAAACAGGCTCGTTTTATCCGCCACCGGCGGCACTTCGCCTGTTTCCCCTCCTTGGGGTTCCCGCGCACACCCTTCACCCGCAAGGGGTATGCAGCATCCGTAAAGCGGCAAAGCCGCTAACGGCTGCCCTACCTTACCGTCGCGGAGAATTTACTACTTTATCGACAGTCTCAACGGCCCCAAAGGGGCCGTTCTTTTTTGCGCGTTTGCGGCGAAACGGTTCGACAAGTACGCCTGTCTGCATGATTTTCTGCCATATGTTCATCTATCAGAAAACCGGCATATCTCTATTCCGCAGGGGCTTGACAATCCATGGAAAAGTATTATAATATCAAATTGTTCAAAATTGTACTATTCGAAAGGAGGCGGTCCCATGCTGCCTGCCGTGCGGTTTTATACCTATTCCAAGCGCTTTGAGGAGGCCTACACTGCGGCCATGCGCCCCTTGACGGAGGAACTGGATATGGCCCAGCCCGCCGTAGACATTCTCCTGTTTTTGGCCAACAATCCCGGCATGGATACCGCCCGGGACATCTGTACCTACCGCCATCTGAAGCCCGCCATCGTCTCTTTCCATGTGGAAAAGCTGGCGGGGGAGGGATATCTGGAGCGCCAGCCGGTGCCGGGAGACCGGCGGAAATGCCGCTTGGTGTGTACGGAAAAGGCCGGGCCGGTGATCCGGCGGGGCCGCGCTGTACAGGAGACCTTTTCGCGGCAGCTGACGGAGGGACTGACCGAGGAGGAACTGGAGACCTGCTTCCGCTGCTTTGCGGTATTCGGAGAAAATATGGACCGACTGAGCGGCAGCCGGAAAACGACAAAAGGAGACGCAAAATGAATCAGGATAAAACCTTTTTAGGCACGGAACCGATCGGCAAGCTTCTGCGGCAGCTGGCCATCCCCACGGTCATCGCCCAGCTTGTAAATATGCTCTACAACATTGTGGACCGCATCTACATCGGCCACATTCCCGGTGACGGCGATCTGGCCCTCACCGGCGTGGGCGTATGCCTGCCGCTGATTTTAATTGTCTCCGCCTTCGCGGCGCTGGTGGCCTCCGGCGGTGCGCCCCGTGCCTCCATCTACATGGGCAAGCAGGATCATGATACCGCTGAGAAAATTCTGGGCGGCTGCTTCGCCCTGCAATTAGCGGTCTCCGCTCTGCTGACGGCGGTATTGCTGCTGTGGAGCCGGGATCTGCTGTTGGCCTTCGGCGCCAGCGAGAACACCATCGGCTACGCCGCCAGCTATATGCAGATCTACGCTGTGGGCACCGTGTTCGTGCAGCTGACCCTGGGCCTGAACGCCTTTATCACCGCACAGGGCTTTGCCAAGATCGGAATGCGGACGGTGCTCATCGGCGCGGTGGCCAACATCGTTCTGGACCCCATTTTTATTTACGGACTGCACATGGGCGTCCGGGGCGCGGCGCTGGCCACCATTCTCTCCCAAGGTCTGTCCTGTATCTGGGTGCTGCGGTTCCTCACCGGCCCCAAAACCCTGCTGCGGCTGAAAAAGGAAAACGTCCGTTTCCGCCCTGCCCTGATTTTGCCCTGCGTAGCACTGGGGACGGCCACCTTCATCATGCAGGCCAGCGAGAGCGTCATCTCCGTGTGCTTCAATTCCTCGCTGCTGAAATACGGCGATGACATCGCCGTTGGCGCCATGACCATCCTCTCCAGCGTCATGCAGTTTGCCATGCTGCCCTTGCAGGGCATCGCCCAGGGCGCCCAGCCCATCACCAGCTATAATTACGGCGCACGGAATACCCAGCGGGTGCGGCAGACCTTCCGGCTGCTGCTGAAGGTGTGTCTGTGCTATTCCGTGGCGCTGTGGGCGGTGATCCAGCTGTGCCCCGGCGCGTTTGCCCGGATTTTCACCCCTAACGCGGCGCTGGTGGCCTTTACGGTGCCCGCCCTGCGGATCTATTGCGGGGCGCTGTTCCTCTTTGGTATCCAGATCGCCTGTCAGATGACCTTCGTTTCCATTGGCGCCGCCGGCTGCTCCATCATTGTGGCAGTGCTGCGGAAGTTCGTCCTGCTGCTGCCCTTGATCTACCTGATGCCCCGGCTGCTGGCGGATCAGACCATGGCGGTTTACACCGCCGAGCCGGTGGCGGACGCCATCGCCGTGACCTGCACCGCCATCCTGTTTACAGTCCAATTCCGCAAAGCCTTGCGAAAGCTGGACGCGGAAGATTAAAAACACCGCCCCGGTTTGTGATATGCTCCCTCCATGAGCAATTGATTTGTCAAGTGTTTTTGTGTGAAAAATATTGTTTTTATATATCCCCCTGCGCTGAAATAAAAACGCTCAATCACCATCATAAGTGATTGAGCGTTTTGCGCGCAAACTTAATGACATTGTCTTGACGGGATGCGGTTCAAAAACCGGGGCGGTGCTTTTTATAGTTCAATTACGGCTTCGATTGGGGGAAGATTTCCTGAAAGCGGGCTTGGCTGTAAGCAAAAATATCCGCTTCAAAGCGGCGATAATCCGCTAAAAGCTGCTCTGCCTCCGGCGTCAGGGACGCGCCGCCGCCGTGACGGCCGCCGATGGTGGAGTCCAGCAGCCGGAAGCCAAAGCCCTCCTCCGCCTCATGTATGATGCGCCATGCCTTGGAATAGGCCATCTCCATGGAGGCGGCAGCGGCCCGCAGGGACCGGTGCTCCCGGACCCGCTCCAGCAGCTCCGCCACGCCGGGACCGAAAAAGCGCTGTCCATTTTGCAGAAAGCGGGGTGTCAGCTTCAATTCCATGGTATACCTCCCGTCGGCTTGATAAAATCATTGTATCATATTCCGCCGGAATTGCAAACGGGAAAAGAACGTGGTATGATTGGACTGTCAAAAATCAGGCCATAGAGCCGGTAAGGAGAACACTATGCTGCTGAAAAACGAGAACGCCAGTATTCGACTGGATTTTGTAAGCTACGAATTTCCGGAAACTGAATACGGAATGGATGAATACGATAAGAACTGGCTGCAACTGCGCTGCACCTGGGTGGATGAGGACGGCTATACCCATAAGGACTCCAACGCCTGCCTGCTGGCTCAGGAGCTGGCGGGGATGAACGCCGGATTGAAGGTGCTGGCCGCCGGGATCAAGGACCGCTATGACAGCGACTTCATTTCGTCGGATCTCAGCCTGTTTGCCTGGGCGGAGGGCGAGCTGTTCCGGGTGTATATCTCCTTTTATCTGCCCAACACGATGGATGGAGACGATACGGCGGAGCTGAACTGCACCCTTACCGGACCAGAATTGAAAGCACTCATTGAGGATCTGGATCAGGCCTGCGCCCGGTTCCCGGAGCGGAAATAATCGCTCTGAACCGCAATTCCTGACAGCGAACGGTAAAATATCCATACAGGATCAACAGAACGAAGGAGGACACCGTTATGAAAAATCTGACAGTCATTTTCCTGTGCCTGCTCCTTGCGTCCGTTACCCTCGGCTGCGGGAAAAAGAACGGGATCAGGGTGACCTACGCTGGAAATATAAACACCTATTGCGAAATGAAGGACGGTACCTGGTCCTGCAATGACCGGTCCTATGAATACCGCCTTGAACGCAGGGGACGGCTGCCAAACGCGGAATGTGATTCCGTGTTTGTGTACCTCAGCAACCTGCCGGACATCTCCTTTGAGCAGGCCGCGAAGGCATCGGGGCTTAGCAGCGACACAGCGGATTATTTTGCCGCCGAGGACGCCGTTTTAGTGGAGTTGCGGACGGAATAAGTCTGCGCTTTTGAAGCCCAAACAGGATTCAAAACAGGAAAAACCGCGGAAACCGTTCGGGTAATGTTCATAGGGACACAAGTTGACACCATATCTTGCAAGGGGGCGGACAGCGTTTGCTGTCCGCTTTCTTGCGTTTTTTCTCTGCTTTTTTATTATGCGGGAAGCTGGAATACCTCACTCAGGGGCGGTGCAATGCGCGGCTGTGCCTCGCCCTGCTCCATCGCGCTGTCCACCGTGCCGATGTCGCGGTACACGATGCGGATGCTCTGGTGGGAGCTGCGGGAGTATTTCTCCGTCCGCTCGCCCACCTCGATCCGCTGGATGAACAAACGCAGCAGCTCCGGCGTCAGCTCGTCGATGGCGGTGTACTGTTTTGCCTTCTAAACGAATGTGTTCACGTTGGCGGAGGCGGCTTTCAGCTTTTCCAGCCGGGCCTCCTTTTCGGAGATCTGTTCCTCCAACGCTTTCTGCTCGCCGGTGTAATCGCCCGCCAGCATCCGGTACTGCTCATCGGTCACCCGCCCCAGCACATTGTCCTCATGGAGCCGCTTGAACAGCTTGGACAGTTCCTCTCCGCGCCGCCGCATGGTACCGGCGGGGTACTCACCTGTGGTGATGTAGTGGTAATATTCGTTAGGGGATAGCTTCGCCAGATCCCACTGGCAGCGGTCGTTGTTGTAGTAATCCATCCAGCGGTCAATGGAGGCTTTGGCGGCCTCAAAAGACGTCCACCCCGGGATCTCACTGGCCAGTTCGTCCTTCATGTGTCCGAAGAAGCTCTCTTGGGGCGCGTTGTCCCAGCAGTTCCCTCTGCGGGACATGGACCGCCGCAGTGCACTGTTCTCCACCAGCTGGATGAACTTCAGACTGGTGTAGTGGGTCCCCTGGTCGCTGTGGATCACGGTCTCCTTGCTCAGCGAGATCCCATGGTGCTTTACCAGCAGCTGGACCGTTTCCAAAACAAAATCCACTTCCAGCGATTCGCTCATCGCATAGGCCAGGACCTGCTTTGTGCAGGCGTCCAGGATCGTGGAGAGGTAGCAGAATCTGCCGCAGAGCGGGATGTATGTGATGTCCGTCAGGAGGATGGCTCTCGGCCCATGAGACTCGAATTCCCGGTTGACCAAATTCTCCGCGGCGCTGCCCATTCGGATGGATCGCTGCAATCTGCGGTAGGGATTCGGCTTTCGGATGGGGCAGGTGAGCTTGTATTTCCGCATCAGGCGGCGGATCTTCTTCACGTTCATTCGGATACCCATGTGCAAAAGCCGCATATGAATGCCGCGAACGCCCTTTGCGTAACACAGGTGCGGCGCTTCTGACCCTATGGGTCAAATGCGTGTCCGCCGAACGGGGCCATGGGTCAAAATCTCGTGTCCATTTTCTTGGGTACAGTTTAGCTCCCGTTGGGGTCAGCGTTTGGGTCAGAAAAAAGCGGCACACTAAAAACGGAACTTATGAAAAGCAAAAGTCATCGAAATCAGACGATTTCGAGGACTTTTGGTACGCCGTGAGGGATTCGAACCCCCGGCCTTCTGGTCCGTAGGTTGTCTCAAGGGCAAATCGGAGTTATTTCGGCTCCGATTTGTGCTTTTTACCACCATTCGTTCGGCGGATTTTCCATTGTTTCCGTCCAGACTTGCCCGCTTTTTTCGGATTCTGGGTCAAAAGTGGGTCAGACACGGTGCGCCCACACCCACTCCAACAGCGTCTCGTCGTCCATCGCGCCGGAGGCGACAGCAAGACCGACCTCGACGACCTCATCATTAGTGCGGTCCAGCCGAATACCGTTGACCTCCAGAGCAGAATTGATTTACGATTGAGCGAGAAAGTCCGGGCAGAAAACTGTTCGGACTTTTCTCATATATTCCAAAATGACGGTAGAATTGTTCACAAGTTTTATGGTACAATTTAAATTCGATAATTGTGCAACAAATCGAAATTTATTTATCAAGTAATTCCATTCGGTCAATATCGGTAATTTTAATAACCTCGCAACTGACAAGAATGGAACTGTCATCATAAAATTCATCGTTAAATAATCCAGTGCGAACAGAGCCGTCTTTGAAGTGAATTCTCACGAACTTATCATACATATCTGCGTATTGCCTATGAAATGCTTTACTTACTTCATACATAAGGACACCTCCAAATTCCGATTTGTCGAACTGATAAAATCCCTTTAGGAACTAAAGGGCGCACTTCTATACTGTGATATGAGCTTATATGGAGAACATGAAATTTAGATTAAGCAAGAAACAGAAATCACCAATGAGATCTGTATCAATGTAGTCTATTGTAGAATGGACCTGAATCGATGAGAGAAGATTTAATAAAGGTTGCTCAGGGCGTAAAATTTTCACATAAAAATGGTTGCGTTTTCCCGATTCAATTGTCTCTTTATATGTGAGCTAAGCTCAAATAATTTATGGAGGGGACAACAAATGAAATCGAAAAAAAATGCAGGACGCATACTATCTATTGCACTACTCCTAGCTGTCCTATTTGGAGCCATCTTTTGTTCAAAGACTCCAAAGAATAATCAGTTTCCTTATATTCCTCAAGACTATTACCCTGTAAAAATCGAATATATCGACGCTCCAGATGAGATAAAATTCAGTACCGATCTTGAGTGGGCAGATTTTGTAAATTCCTGGAATCTCTCTAAAGCGGATGAACAGCCTATTGAAAACTGGGTATTTCGTCTCACATTTGGCCATGTATTTCCTGAAAAGGTTCCTTCAAGAGCTTCTAAAGGAAAAAAACGCTCTATTGAGGTAATCGTTGGAGAAAACACAATTCTAGTAGATGGGATTTACTATTCCTGCCCAGACAACAAAAAGCTAATTGAACTTTTAGTCGCACGCTGGAATCGAGCCCCCTTGGTTGATTAAGTAACCAAGATATCTCCATGCAAAAGCTAAATAACAGATCAAAAAGCAGAGGTACCCATGCGTGACAGCATGGGCACCTCTGCTTTTGTGTTTCAGGGAGGTGACCGTTTATCTGTAAGCGCTCAATAACCACCCGCATTTCCAAGGCTGGGTAAGTGTGAGAAAATGATATCGTACCATAACGCAAAAGCGTTTGCAACTGGAACTGCCAACAGAAAATTCTGTGTATTCGCAAGAAAATAGGAATCGTGCGGGGAGCTACGCCCACCTGACCTCAGAAAACGGCAAATGAGCCGTTTTGACAAGCGGCCGTCCGGCGTTTCAGCAGCACGTAAAGCACGCCGAGGGTAGTGATACCACCCCTACCTCATACACGCAGAGAGTTCTGAGCGCAGGGTGTACAAGCCACAATTTCGGCAGAAGCGAAAAAGATCACGCAGCCCAGCGGGGCCGCGACGCCTCGGAACAGCGACGCGCATAAGCGCATCGCTGTCCCGAAGGCTCTCTGCGTTCTTTGGGAGCACCCACGGCCAAGCCCCAAAAGCGGCAAAGTTTGCCGTTCTACCCCCTGGCCACGCAGGGTTTCCGAACCGTGTGAAACGCTCCGAGGGTAGTGATACCACCCCTACCTCATACACGCAGAGAGTTCTGAGCGCAGGGTGTACAAGCCACAATTTCGGCAGAAGCGAAAAAGATCACGCAGCCCAGCGGGGCCGCGACGCCTCGGAACAGCGACGCGCATAAGCGCATCGCTGTCCCGAAGGCTCTCTGCGTTCTTTGGGAGCACCCACGGCCAAGCCCCAAAAGCGGCAAAGTTTGCCGTTCTACCCCCTGGCCACGCAGGGTTTCCGAACCGTGTGAAACGCTCCGAGGGTAGTGATACCACCCCTACCTCATACACGCAGAGAGTTCTGAGCGCAGGGTGTACAAGCCACAATTTCGGCAGAAGCGAAAAAGATCACGCAGCCCAGCGGGGCCGCGACGCCTCGGAACAGCGACGCGCATAAGCGCATCGCTGTCCCGAAGGCTCT
>CDZP01014639.1_pt1 | contig 42059 bp, 40 predicted proteins | sample 554941 | NCBI WGS metagenome assembly CDZP01 (sample SAMEA3182064, study PRJEB8094) | gut metagenome | biome: human; feature: gut; material: Stool; isolation source: human stools | place: Canada | collected 2013-01-28
AGCCTATATTGAGAAGCAACTGACCTATGCTGGACACCCCAACGCAATCTTCTCTGAGGACGCCATGAAAGCAGTCCACTCTTTCTCATCCGGCATCCCGAGACTGATTAACCGGGCCTGTACCCAGTCTCTTGTCTACGCATACCAAAACCGCCGGGCCATTATTGATGACCGGATGGTACAACTCGTCCTGGAGGGCGAGGTTTCTTGAATACCGGAAAGAAGGGGATGGCTGGAGCCATCCCCTTCTCTTATGCGACAAAACGCACCGGCGCCGGACAATGATGTCCGGCGATGACCGACAAAACAGCCCGTCTATTTCACGACAGAACAGGCCGTCTGCGACAGATAAGCTGAGATAATGGTTTCTCTTCTTTAGTGAGCCTATGAAATTTTTTCTGTAAAATAACCTAAGTAAGGTCCTTCTATGATACAATAAATATCATTAGGAGGGCCTTTTACTATGGCAAAACAAAAGAAACCTGTTCACAGAGTTGAAATGACTGAAGGAAAAAGGAACATCATCCGCCAGCTTCTCGAAGAATACGATATCGAGACCGCAGAAGATATCCAGGATGCACTCAAAGATCTTCTGGGCGGCACGATTAAAGAAATGATGGAGGCTGAAATGGATGACCATCTTGGATATGAGAAATCCCAGCGTTCTGACAATGACGATTATCGTAACGGTTATAAACGCAAGCAGGTAAACAGCCGATATGGCTCTATGGAAATCGAGGTCCCACAGGATCGGAAATCGACCTTTGAACCACAGGTGGTGAAAAAGCGTCAGAAAGATACCAGAGGTGTATTGTCCATCAGGTAAGAAACACCCTGAAATACGTTCCGGACAAGGACAGAAAAGCCTTTGCTGCAGATTTAAAAACCATCTATCAGGCCGCTGATGAGCAGAAGGCTCTGGCTGCCTTGGAACGTGTAACTGAAAAATGGACTCCGAAATACCCGAATTCCATGAAACGCTGGAAAGACAACTGGGATGCTGTTTCTCCAATTTTTCCACAAAGTTTGCAACACATTAACAAGAAATTAAGTAGGATAGAATCCTGACAAAATCATCTTTATCGAAGTTGTACCCATAGACTGTAAACCCGAGACTTTTGTGGACGAACTCAGCATAATATCCACTTTGCTCGTCACTGTCAAAGCGGAATATATTTACATTTTCTCCCGAAATTGTAGAGGCCAATGGCGCACTATCGTTAGTTACTTGGGTATTGTCCGACTTTGGTGCTCCGTCTTTGATTATTTCTATACTTACTTTCTCATTACCGATAGGGTTAGCCCATATGAAATTATGCCCCTGCATATCGCTTCCATCGCTGAACTTGAAGATGCCATAAGACCCGGTGTTCTCCTCAATCATGTCGGGGAAAACACTTGAAATATCAAATTCAATCCCATAGTAATCAAAAAGGCTGCTGGTAAATCCCTGACGGGCGTCCTTCAGGATAACACAAAGGTCCAGACCACCTGTGGTTATTCTCTGGAAGGCACCTTCTATCCCGAGGACGGACAGTACATCGTGCTGACCGTGACCAACAATGGCTCTGCCGCGCAGACGGTGACTGCCGGACGGGCACTGACGCTGGGCGGTTTTGAAAAATTCACTTCCGTTGACATCGGCGCAGGCGAAACCCTGACCAGAGCCTTCTTGATTGCGGATGGTGCGGAGGAGTTGGAAAGCACGCTGGCCTTCGGCGTCTACGCCAAAGGCGTTTCCAGCCTCAGCGATATTACCGTTTCTCTGAAGCAGTATAAGTAAAGAGTTGGGGAAACCACCGCGCAGAGTGCAAGACCTCTGTGCGGTGGGCCTTTCAGACGTTTCCCATTAGAAGGAGATGCAAAATGAAAACAATGAAAAAACTACCGTTTTTTGTGCTGGCGCTGCTGTTTCTGATGGGCTGTCAGGCGAAGCCTGCCACGGATGATACGGATAGTGACGTTTCCATCGTTGAATGGGAACATTCTGACATCTACACGGACGCCGACATCCAAGCCGCCATGGATACCGTGATGACCTATTTTGAAACGGAGTTTCAGGGCTGCACCTTGACACAGCTCCGCTATCCCGGAGATGCGTCAGCCGACCTGTTCACCGAATGGGCGCAGGAATATGAAGCGGATGAGGCCATCGTTCTGTATTCGTCTTTTGACACGGATACATCGGGTGGTGATGGCTCATTAGAGCCAAATACAACGTATGATGACTTTCAGTGGATCTTGGTGAGGGACAACGGCGGAACGTGGGAAGTGAAAACGTATGGTTACGGATAAAGTAAAAATAAAACCGATACAGAGTAATAACCGCAATAGATAGAATGTCAGATCATTCCCAAAGCAGAAAGAACCGGACGTTTGTCACAGAGCCGTGATTACAAAGTGGGGCGATATCATATTAAAAATGCGGATTTCAATAAACGCTTTGCAGAATTATGAACAAAAAGCAGGCTGAAGGTTTATCTCCAGCCTGCTTTTTATAGCGGACGCGTAGCACGGAATGGTCGATGGCATAGAGAACCATGAAACCCTTAGAAATACAGACACTGTCGAAATAGGTCTCGATTTGAGACTCATTTCGGCTGAGCTCGTCATCCAGTTTTGACTCCAGACCATTTTTATAAATTTTGAATACTTTTCTTAAACAGGTCCTGAATGTCATCCGTGTTAGCGATGTTTGTGCAGCATGTTTATTACGTTACACTTTTCCTGAATATTTGTTCTATATTACGAGAAAGCAATATTATCCATAAAAAGATTCGCAACTATTTGGAGGAAAAAAGATGTCCAATCACAAAATGCAGTTTCCGTCTCATATTTCTAAAAGCTGGCTCTCTGTGTGCATATTCATTTTTCTCTTGACCGTTTGTGTGGGTTTAGCAATCCATGTCACCAGTGAAGAAGATGCGATATGTTCTGATTCTGATCATTCTGAAGTGCCCATTGTTTCGAATGAAAATGTTTCAGAGAAATCAGGCTCAGATATAGAGTATGCGAAAAATTATGTGCCAACGGAAGAGGACGTTCTTGCAGCACGCCAACAAGCAACCGAAGGAATGTCTCAACAGCAAATAGAAAATCTGACCGAGGTGGTTAAGACTGCAAATTTGTGGTTGGAGCATAAATATATGAATGGAGATTTTTTTGAGCAACTGTCAGATCCCAATAATTTGTACTGGAATTACTTCCATCAGACCGGAGAGATTCAAATTGGCTGGGCAGTTGACGGTGGTCTCGATATGGATGCTGTATGTGAACGAGAAAAGCTTTCCATAGAAGAATTTTATGCCAAGTATGGAACGCCCGTTGTTACAACGAATCTCTATGATGCAGATGGGTTCATTGGTCTGTTGTCAGAAATAAATTCATTCATTCAAAATGGAAATCTTAAATCCGAACTTCAGTATCTCATGGATCAGACGGAACAGGCAAAAGAAACCCATAGGATGGAAATTGTAAATGACATCTACAAAAAGCTACATGATCTGGATTATTTTTTGCTGCGATATGGTCCTAAAGATGTCGCTAAGTATGTCGAAGATGATTCTACGGTATCTAAATACTACGGCACCCTTCCTTTCTATTAACCTTTCCTCGCAAAGAACTCCGACATGGTGATGCCCAACCCATCGCAGATCCGCTCGATCGTGTCGACAGATAATTGTCCGCCGCGGCGTTCGCTGTTTTTCAGGGTCGAATGAGATACATCGCACATCTGAGACAGCTTAAAAAACGTAAGACTCCGCTCATCTGCCAACTCTCTCACGATTGCAATCGTGTTCATCAAATCCCCGCCTTTCAGCATTTTAATTTTCAAAGTTTCTTACAGCACACGCCCAATGACCCGAAATCCTCGTTCCGGGCTGATGATCCGATCAGAATAGTCTTTGTTATACGAAATCAGAACCGGCTGCATGTGGAGCCTTCCGTAGCTGTCTGTAAATGCGTCACGGTCGCTCTCGTCAGGCTCCCGCTCCCCATAGGATTTCAAATAGCCTTCACCGTCATAGACGAACACACCGACCTGGCCTATCGAAAGCGTCTCGCACCGCTCCATCCAGACGATCTGCCCGTCATGGTAGACCGGCTCCATACTGTTGCCGGATACTCTAACGCCAAAATCCGCTTCCGCCGGAACCGCATTTTCTGGGAAGCTGACCATCTCAAAGTTGTCCTCATCCAAGAAACTGCCTGTACCGGCTGAGACTCTGAGATTGCTGACAGGCTTATCGATATAGCGGATCGTATTCGTGGGCGTTGGCATGGGATTGTATTTGCCGGTAGCGATCAGATCCTCTCGGTAAGCACGAACCTTTTCCGCCCCCGCTTCGTTGAGCAGAGGCGTGTGTTCCCCGGTAAAGGCAGCAAGGCCATCCTCAAGGTCCAGCGCATAGCAGATCGCCAGCAGTTGGTATGCATTGGGAACAGTCAGGCCATTCGTCCACTTCCCCAGCGCGGATTGGCTTACATCTACACCAAAGTCCTTCAATGTTGTGCAGAATTCTTTTTTACTCAGCTTTCGGTTTTTGAGTTCTTCCGAAAGCCTTGTACCAATTACATTGTTCTGCTTCTCAGTCTCAGCACTGTATCTCACACCGTTCTTTGAAGAAGCCGGAAACGGGATAACCGTTGTTTTCTGACTGTTCATAAAGAAACCCTCCGTCTTAGGATGATCCCATTATACACGGGGGCAGCTATTCTTGTCAATCGCAAATAGCTTATCACGCTACAAATGCGACATTGACATAGCTTTATGAGATTGCTATGATGGAGCCATAGCCAAGGGAACACCTTCCCTCCATGACAGCTAAGATGTGAGGAGGAACGCGGATGCCGATTTTATCTCGGAAAGATCTTGAACGGATATCACGCAGAGTGCTGTTCCGCTATCTGACGCTGTCAGACCGCAAAATGGATCGCATCGACCCGATCGACTTTGCGGAAAAGATCTGCGGTCTTCATTTCGCGTTTGCGGATATGAGCGTAACGGGCTCGATCCTTGGACTGACCTCCTATAGCGACGTCGATCTCACCATATCCGTTCCCCGTGGGAACGGGTCAGTCCAGGAATTTCACTTGAACGGCAATATCGCCTATGTGGATCAAAACCTCGCAAATGCGGGATCGGTGGGACGGTTGAATTTCACTCTGGTACATGAAGCCGCGCATCAGATCCTCGGTATGCTTTACCCGGAGGAATATAATCCAAGCGCGCAGCCGTTCATCTGCCGCCTTGCGGATGAACGCTGCACATACCCCATCACCGACTGGGTAGAATGGCAAACGAATGTGCTGACGGCGTATCTCCTACTCCCCCGTGAGCTGATCGACCGCTACATGGATGAGCTTGGCCTTGGCCGGCAGATCAAACTCCTGAACAAAGTATTTGCCCCCAAGGAATATGCGCTGTTTTCTGATATGGCAAAGCTTCTGGGCGTCTCGAAAACAGCATTATCCATTCGTCTGGACAATCTTGGCATGATCGGCCGAAATGATTTTAGTAATCCGTATGCGCCCATCCATATTTATGCGGATGACTTTGACACAGCATAGGAGGTAGTTGTTATTATGGCAAAAATCAATTCCAAAGCGCTTGACCCGCAGCGGTATGCCTGCATCCAAGCCGAGCAGCGGGAGCTTGAGCAGCAGTACTCCACCCATATCACCATGGCACGGCTTTGCCCGTATTGTAAGCTGCGGCTTGAAACGCTCTGCAAAGGGGCCCACGGCGCGACATACCTGAAGTGCCCGCAATGCGGAGAGGCGGTTTTCTTCCCGCCTGTTGTATTCCGCATCGCATAACCGCGAATAATCGATCTGTCCCCAACAATTAAATACCAAGTATGAGCCTCGGAGCCGCTTGATGCGTGACCATCCCATGTGCCGCTTGATTTGTAACTATCGTTCCTTTTAGGAACATAGTTCTGTCAACGCGGCCAATGGTCAGACAAATCAAGCGGCTCTTTTTTTTGCGCATGCAGCTCCGGAAAAGGAGTTTGCAATGCGCTTTTTTCATATCCTCCCCCTTTTAGCGTGGGAGCCGTATATCGCTGAATACCCCTGATCTCCCGATTTTTTGAACCTCACAAAATTCAAAAAATCACAAAGGAGATCAAAAATCATGTCTGAAAAAGCATATATTCTCAATATTTACAACACTATGACCGGCGAATTTGAGCTCGTCCAGGTCACAAAAGAAGTCTTCCAGACCTACAGGCGGACGAAATGGCACATTGAAGACAGCACGGAACGCTTTTACAAGCACGAAACGCAGGTGAGTTCTCTGATCGGCGGTGAAAATGACGGATACGAGCGGTTCCATGAGTTTATTGATTATGACAACACCCCTGAAAATCAGGCAATTGAGGAAATGGTGCGCCAGTCCCTGCGTAATATTCTGGATCTGCTCCCGCCGAAGGATTATGAGCTGATCTACGAGCTTTACTTCAAAAACCGCTCCGAAAAGGAATACGCACAGATGCTTGGGGTCTCTCAGCAGGCCATTCATGTGCGGAAAAAGCGCATCCTGAAAAAAATTAAAAATAATTTGGATGAGCAGGGTTGTTAAGATGCCAGTTTTCTCCCGTATACATACGAGAAGAAAAGAATCTTCTTGTGAACATCGAAAACTGAATATCCGGTGACGAATAACGTCAGTTGACGGTCCCCCGGCGAGGGGGAACAGCGATGCGGCGGATGCGCGAAGACCACCTGCATCGGAATTACTCCGATGTCAATGAACGGCCAATAAGGTGCAGAGCGAAACTCATTCAGCCAAAAGCGGGCATGGCAGCCCGTCTCGCAATGATCCCGTCAGCCTATAATGGTACATCCTGTCCAGCCACAGCCGCAAGCAATGGGGGCAGCTCGGAGAGATCCTCGGAGGGGTTAGATTCCCGATGGGCGCTGCCAGGCGCCGGTTCGTTCAACCGCCCGACGGTCCGGGAAGTAGTGTCGAATAGGGCTGAGCAAAAGAACTTTAAAAAATATAGTGAGGGTCGCTCCATATCCGGGTATAGCAATATGCTTCCAACCAAGACAGGAGCGGCCCTCGTTTTTTATCTCTGAGCTAAGAGGTGTGTTTTCAAAAGCGCATTTTCCAAGGCTCGATGATCCTCATGCAGTTGCCACCAACAGGGCTTCAGAAAGCAGAGAACATTCTCTGCCCATCTGTAGTCATCCGGCTGCAGCGTTCCCATTATGACACCGCGCTGAAACGCGGCGTTTCGTTTCCGCACAGACACTTCCACACCGGCCTGCGCCAAATGCGCGTTCAAAAAACCGCAAATGACAGCCGCTTCTTCCGTTGTATAAAGCATAGTTCTCATCCCTTTCCACAAACAGGCACCATTGTAACATGATACCCCTATTTTTGAAATCGGCTGTTTCCACAAGAATCCAGCCGAAAGTTTTATACAAACGCTTGTTCGATTTATGGTGCTGTGCTAAGATCCCATAACGAAAACTCCCAAACCCATTTGTGAAAGTGGGCTTGGGAGTTTTCATTCAAATTAACTCACAAAAGGAGGAATCCGAATGAATCCAAACGCAGATTATCTCGGCATCGTCACCATGCTTCGCAGCCTGCGGGAGCAGGGTCTCGTCAGCGGCAGCGAAGCCAAAAAAATCGCCGCGCGGCTGAGGGTGCAGCTTGGCGCAGACATCATTATTTCTCTTTGATTTCTTCGCTTTTAGGATAGCTATTGCGGATGTTATATGGTATTGTGTGTTACTGACGAAGGAGGTGGCAGAGGAATGAGTGATAAGGAGAAAACCAACGGTTCTCTGGCGATGGCTCCGCGGGTCATTACGATCCCGGCAGCGAATCAGGAAACCGCACGAAAACTCCGCGTGGCAGCGTATACCCGTGTCAGTTCCAACTCCAAGGATCAAGAACACTCCTTTGCCGCGCAGAATGCCTACTTCTCCAAACTCATCACAGACAACCCTGATTGGGAGTTGGCAGACATATATGCCGACCAGGGCATCACCGGCACGTCCATAGACAAGCGGGATGACTTCCTACGGATGATGGAGGACTGCCGAAAAGGGCGCATCGACCGCATCCTTGTGAAATCTTCCTCCCGCTTCGCCCGGAATACCAAGGAAAGTCTGGCGGCTGTACGGGAACTGAAGTCTCTCAACATCAGCGTCTACTTTGAGGAGCAAAACATTGACACCGCGCAGGTGTCCGGCGAAGTTCTTATCGCCATGTTCGCGGCACTGGCCCAGCGGGAGAGTGAGGCTATCTCCGAACGGGTGCGGTGGAGCTACAAAGTCCGAATGAGCAAAGGGAGATTTTCCACCTGCAAAGCGCCCTATGGCTATCGGCTCGTTAAAGATCATTTGGAGATTCAAGAGGATGAAGCGTCAATCATCCGACATATCTTCGACCGTTACCTTGCAGGTGTCAGTATGGAGAATATTGCAAAGGAAATCACAGCGCTGGGCTGTCCAACGCGGGACGGCACTCAATATTGGCAGTTGACCTCCATCCAGTACATACTGCAAAACGAAAAATACGCCGGAGATTCTCTGTCTCAAAAGAAATATACCACACGCAGCTTTCCTCGGCAGCAAAAAATCAACCACGGCGAACGAAAACAGTATCTTGTGATAGATTCTCATCCCGCAATCATCAGTAGAGAGATTTTTCAAAAGGTGCAGGAACTTCTGACACAGAGAAGTGCCGCGATTCATCCACGGTCAGATGTCCCCCACGCTTTTGCGCGTAAAGTCGTGTGCGGTCACTGCGGCACACTCTGCAAAAGGAAAAATTGTGGTGGCTCTGTAAATTGGGCGTGTCGCAGACACGACAAGTCTATCACCGCCTGCCCCAATACGCAGGTTCCAGAGGAACAGATGAAAAACGCATTCCTCCATGTATATTACAATCTTAAACATTATGGAACGAGCATTCTCACCCAACTCATCTCTGACCTCTACGCCGCCAGAACCGGCAGTCTCCTCTGGAGCGAAAACATCGTGGAGATCAACAAACAAATATCGGATATCGCCAGTCAGGAACGACTTCTGGCCCAGCTCAAGCAGCAGAGAGTGGTCGATCCTGACATTTTTATATCCCGCGGCAATCAGCTTGCAGAGCGCCTCCGGGAACTGAAACTCCAAAAGGAGCGCATCCTACGGTCTGAGGAGGATCACACCATCCAGCAAACACAGGATCTGCTGGATGTGCTCGAAAGCGGACCGGACTGGCTGGATGACTTCGATGAGCAGCTATTCAGCGATATGATCGAGAAAATCGTGGTCGTGGACAATGAAACACTGCGCTTCCGCCTTCTCAATGGACTGGAGGTCACAGAAAAAATAGAAAGGACACGGAGATAATGGGAAAACGAAAGCAGCCCTTCGGCTATAAAATGAAGCTCGGCGAGATCGTGCCGCAGCCGCAGGAGGCGGAAACGGTGCGGAGCATCTACCTGCAATACCTTGCTGGTGTCTCCTTCAAGCAGCTTGCCGAACAGCTTCAGACAGAGGATGTTCCCTACGATGAGGACAAGTCCTGGAACAAAAATATGGTGGCGCGAATTCTGGAGGATGACCGGTATATCGGTGAGAAAGAATTCCCGGCGCTCATCCCAACGGAGCAATTCCACGCCGCCCAGGAACGCAGGAAAGAGATGTGCCCCGAGTATAAGCAGACACCTGCGCAAAAGGAGTTACGCAAGCTGTGCGGCGGCACCGTACCCGACAGCGTTGCACGAAAAGTCCTCAAGATACTGAATCAGATGGTCGACGATCCGCAGATCATCAAGATAGAAACATCCGGTGTTCCCACCACAGAAGATATCCGGCGGCTCCAGCAGGAACTGAACACGCTGCTACAGACACCACCTGTAGATGCGGACACCGCGCGGCAAAAAGCCTTGGAGGTCGCATCCCTAAAGCTGGCGAGTGTCAAAACGGAGGAATATGAATCACACCGACTCCGCCGCATCCTTGGTTCGCAGGCAAAGCTGTGGGAGCTGGACGCAAACCTCCTGCGGCAGAGCATCCGAAGAATCACCTATGACAGTAAGACAGTCAAAGTCCTGCTGAAAAACAATCAAGTCTTAGAGGAGTGTGATGATACATGACGCAGTCCCGCCCTGAACCGAAGGTCATCGTGATTCCCGCAAAGGAGGAATCGCCGCAGGATCAGGAAAAGAAGAAAAATCTCCGGGTAGCCGCATACTGCCGCGTGTCCACGAAAAAGGACGAGCAGCTCAACAGCTACGAAAACCAGAAAGCATACTACACGGAAAAAATCATGGCAAACCCCGACTGGACGATGGCGGATATTTTCGCGGATGAAGGCATCACAGGCACTTCCGCCTGCAAGCGCAAGGATTTTCTGCGCATGATCCGCCATTGCAGGCAGGGCAAAATCGACATGATCCTTGCCAAATCCGTCTCCCGCTTCGCCCGTAATACCGTGGACACGCTGAACTATACCCGCGAACTGCGCGGCATGGGCATCCCGGTCATCTTTGAGGAGCAGAATATCAACTCCATCTACCCGGAAAGCGAGTTCCTGATCACCATCCACGGTGCCTTCGCACAGTCCGAAAGTGAGGGCATCTCCTCCCGTGTTAAGTGGGGCAAGCATCAGGCGATGCGAACGGGAAAGGCGAATATCCAGTACAAGACCCTGCTGGGCTATGAAAAGAACCCTGACGGTGAGATGGTGGTGAATGCGGAGCAGGCGGAAACGGTCCGAAGAATTTATGAGATGTACTTATCCGGCCAGACACTGCGCAGCATCAAGGAGGCCTTGGAATCCGGCGGCTTCAAGAATTCGGCAGGAACAATGGAATGGACAACTTCTAATCTGCGGACGATCCTCTCTGACGAAAAATACTGCGGTGACGTCCTGCTCCAGAAAACATTCATTCAGGATTGTATCAGTAAAAAGGTTATCAAAAATACTGGACAGCTTCCTATGTATCTGATTCAGAACCACCATGAAGCCATTATCCCACGGGACCGATTCGATGCCGTGCAGGTGGAATTGGCACGGCGCAAAACATTGACAAACAGCACGAAAAAGAGCGCTCCGACCGGCATGAGCCGTTACAGCGGCAAATACGCGCTCAGCGGTCTGCTGTTCTGCGGCGAGTGCGGTACGGCGTACCGCAGAGTGGTGTGGACACAGCACGGTGAGAAACGAGCCGTGTGGCGCTGCAGCAGCCGCTTGGACTATGGAAAGAAATACTGCAAAGAATCTCCGACGCTGGACGAATCGCCGCTTCAGCAGGCGGTGCTGGCAGCCATCAATGCATCCATGTCAGGGTGCAAGGTTCTGGCAGATCAGCTTGTAGATGCGATGGAGCAGGAATTGGCGCCGATTCCCGGTGAGAGCATGAGCCTTGGAGATATCGACCGAGCGGTCACAGAGTTGGGCAAACAATTCGATACGCTTCTGGCAGAAGCGGCAAATGGTGACGCGGACGAATACGCCGAGCGCTTTCGCACCATCTCCACCACGATGGAGGAACTGAAGCGCCGCAAGGCGGCAATCCTCGGTATCCGGCAGGAACAGGAACAGATCAGCCGTCGTATCCATGCGGCAGCCTCGGCAATGACCGCGGCGACTGTGGGAATCACAGAGTGGGATGATGGCGTGGTCTATCAGATGCTGGAAAAGGTCACCGTCCTGACGGGTAACCGCATCAAGGTCACTTTCCGCAACGGCGTAGAAATCGAACAGACCGTAGACCAACCTAAGAGGAGGAAATTCATATGATTTATGTAACTGGCGATTGCCACGGAAACTTCCGGCGTTTCCAATCGGATTGTTTCCCGGAGCAAGCTAACATGACGAAGGATGACACGGTCATCATCGCAGGAGACTGCGGCGGCGTGTGGTTTGGCGACAGCCGCGACGATGAAACGCTGGACTGGCTGGAACGCCTGCCCTTCACACTGGCCTTCGTCTGCGGTAACCACGAAAACTATGACGCGCTGGAACGATACGCCGTGGCGGAGTGGCACGGCGGCAAGGTACACCGCATTCGTCCCCATGTTCTGCACCTGATGCGCGGCCAGATCTTCGAGCTGGAGGGCTGCCGCTTCTTCACCATGGGCGGCGCAAAAAGCCACGACATCGAGGATGGAATTCTGGAGCCGGATGCCCCGGATTTTGAGCGAAGGCTCATGACGCTCCAGCGCAAGCCCAGAGCGAGGTACCGCATCAACCATATCTCGTGGTGGGCGCAGGAACTGCCCTCAGATGAGGAATATGATGAAGCGCGGCAAAGCCTTGACGCGGTCGGCTGGCAGGTGGACTACATCATCACCCACTGCGCTCCCACCAGCATCGCCCTCATGGGAAGCCGCCACAACGAGGCGGACCGGCTCACGGACTTCCTGCAAGAGGTACGGGAAAGAGCAAAATACCACTACTGGCTGTTCGGCCATTATCACGACAACAAAGCCATTGACGAAAAGCACATCCTGCTGTGGGAGCAGATCGTGCGGATCATCTGAAGCAGGTCAAAGCAGAGGAAAACACGGTGACACCGCCGTGCTTTTCTCTGCTTTGAGCGTCGATCAGGCGCACAGCGCCGGAAAGGAGAAAGCACATGAACATTCGCAAACCCACAGATTACGTCACCATGTTCACCACACTGGACACGCTTATGGCGGCGCAGCTCCCGCAGATGGAAATGTACTGTGAAATTGGTCGGCTGGTCAGCGGCAGAGTGGAGAAAGGCGCGGCTGTCGCGGCGTCGGAATACCTGCAAGCGGCCTATCCCGCAGCCGAGGGCTTCTCTCCCCGCAATCTGCGCCGTATGCGGGCGTTTTACGCAGCCTACGAGAAAACTCCTGAAATCATGCGGCTGGCGATGCGCCTCGGCTGGACGCAAAATGTGGCGATTTTAGAGAGGTGCGGCAACAACGAGGAACGGGCGTGGTACATCCGCGCCGCTCTGCGTTTTGGATGGAAAAAAAAGAAATTATTGGAATCGATCAAAACGCAGGCGTGGCTGTATTCTTCTCTCGACGAACAGGCGGTTTCCTGCTATACTGGTGAAAATGAAGTAACGCGGGAGTGCGAGAGCGATGAAGAAGATACTCTTTGTGTGTCATGGAAATATCTGCCGCAGCCCCATGGCCGAGTTCGTGATGAAGGACTTGGTGAAGAAAGCTGGGCTGGCGTCACAATTTCATATCGAGTCGGCGGCCACCAGCCGGGAGGAGATCGGCAATCCGGTCTATTCTCCGGCGCGGCGCAAGCTGGCGGAGCATGGGATCTCCTGCGACGGCCACGCGGCGCTGCAGCTTACCAATCAGGATTACGACAAGTACGACCTGCTGATCGGCATGGACAGCGCAAACCTGCGGAATATGCACCGCATCTGCGGCGGCGACTCTGCCGGAAAACTGCGCCTCCTGATGGACTACACCGACCATCCCCGCGATGTAGCCGACCCGTGGTACACCGGCGATTTCGAGGCGACCTGGCAGGATGTGTTGGCGGGGTGCCAGGGGTTGCTGCGTGAAATAACCGGCCATCATCATACGAGGGAATGAACACGAAAAAAACAGAAAAGCCATTCGTAACAGTACAGTCGATTTCCTCGTTTTCACTAAGGATGCCGGTGACGACAGTATTGAAGTCCGTGTGCAGGATGGCGAGGTCTGGCTGACTCAGGATGGGATCGCACAGCTTTTTGATGTAGACCGAAGCGTAGTGGCCAAGCATCTCAAGAACATCTTTCAGGATGGGGAGCTGGCAGAAAAAGAAACTCGTGCAGAATTTACACAAGTTGCTGACAATGGAAAAACCTATCAATATCATTCAGGACAAAAATTATCAGAGTGACTTCGACCGATTGATGGCGGAAACGGCTGAAACAAAATATCCGAATTGAAGCCACTTGCCAAGAAGAAACAGGACATTCTTATATGAATGTCCTGTTTCTTTTTTATAACGTTTTTTGAAAGTAAATAAGCACAATACAGATCGCTCTCATTTACTGTGCGATCTTGCTTTCCGCGCTGCCGACTACCATTTTGGTCAGGGCGAACAGGGCGATGACGTTGGGAATGACCATGAGGTTGTTGAACATATCCGTCAGCTCCCACACCAGATCGTTGCTCATCATGGTGCCCATCAGGATGAACACCAGGGCGATGAGGGTGTAGATCACGGTGCAGGCCTTGGGGTTCTTCTTGCCGAAAAGCCAGATGGCGTTGATCTTGCCGAACAGGTTCCAGCTCAGAACCGTGGAGAAAGCGAAAAAGAACAGGCAGATAGCCACGAACTTGGCGCCGAGGCTGGCTCCCATCACGGAGCCGAAGGCAGTCTGGGCCAGATTGGTCTTGCTGAGCACGGAGGTCACATCCCCCACATAGCCGTTTGCCAACGGGCCATCGGCGGTGTAGAGGGTGCAGATGATGACCAGTGCGTTGAGGGTCAGCACCACGAATGTGTCAATGAACACGCCCACCATCGCCACAACGCCCTGCTCGTGAGGATCCTTCACGTTAGCCTGAGCGTGGGCATGGGGGGTGGAGCCCATACCGGCCTCGTTGGAGAACAGACCACGCTTGGCGCCCTGAGAGATGGCCTGCTTGATGGCGTAGCCGAAAGAACCGCCCACGATGGCCTGAGGCTCAAAGGCGTACTTGAAGATCATGCCGAAGGTGGCGGGGACATACCGGATGCGGAAGATCAGGACGACCAGACCGCCCAGCAGGAAGATTGCCGCCATAATGGGGACGATTTTTTCCGTAACGGCAGCCAGCCGCTGAACGCCGCCCAGGAAAATGATGCCGCAGATGATGACCAGCGCCACGCCCACGATCCAGGAGGGGATGCCGAAAGCGGTCTGGAAGCACTCTCCGATGGAGTTGGACTGCACCATGCAGCCCATGAAGCCCAGAGCCAGAATGATGGCGACTGCGAACAGGGTCGCCAGGAATTTGCCGAAGCCGCCCTTGAACGCGGTGGTGATGTAATAGACGGGGCCGCCGTGGATGGTGCCGTCTGCTGCCTTGATCCGGGTCTTGATGGCCAGTGTGGCTTCAGCGTAGATGGTGGCCATGCCGAAGAAGGCGATGACCCACATCCAGAAGATGGCGCCGGGGCCGCCGGTCAGGATGGCACCGGATGCGCCTACGATGTTGCCGGTGCCCACCTGAGCGGCAATGGCGGTGGCCAGCGCCTGAAAGGAGCTCATGCCGCTGTCATGCTTTTTGCCGTTGAGGGTCAGATTGCCGAAGACTCTGCGCATACCCTCACCGAAGCAGCGGACCTGAATGAAGCGGGTCTTGATGCTGTACCACAGGCCGACAGCCACCAGCAGAAAGACCAGAATGTAGTTGGACAGGTACGTGTTGACGCTGCATACAGCGGGATAAAGCGCAGCGTCCAGTTTTGCGACGATCGATTCCATAGTTTTTTCCTCCTGCACACGGTTTCACCGACGGCGGGATCTTTGCCGCGGCGATAAAAACGGAGCGGCTGGCAATGCAGCCGCTCCGAAGAACGCAGTACAGGAGATCGACGCAGCCCCGCCGCAAACGGTGAAGCCTGCGGCCTGCCTGACGGATCTCTCCGCCCTGCCTGACGCTGCGTCAGATCACTCTGTCCTTTTACCTGAGAGATTCAGCGGTCATGCCGCCTTTCACCTTCGGTACCCGGTGAGCCGGGATTCTCCAGAGCCGCATCCACCCATAGTCCTGTCCGCACGGCGGACACCTGAGAGTTTTACTCCTTCGGTAGACTTGCATCGTTTTCCTATGGGCTTCCATTGCCGGTATTCCGTTGTTGAAGATAGCCGTATCCTATCATATGCACCGCGGAATGTCAACTGTCCGCGTATGGCGGAATCTCTGAAAAAATTGAGGTTTTCCAAAGAAATTTGTGCATACGGGAGAAAAAGCGACCCCTCTTTTCGGAAGGACCGCTTTTCAGTATGCAGCTGATCAGAAATCTGCGCTGCCCACAGTGCGGGGATGCAGCTCCACGTCGCGGATGTTGTTCACACCGGTGAGATACATCACCATCCGCTCGAAGCCCAAGCCGTAGCCTGCGTGACGGCAGGAGCCGTAGCGCCGCAGGTCGCAGTAATACTTGTAATCCTCCGGATTCATGCCCAGCTCCTTGATGCGGGCTTCCAGTACATCCAGACGCTCCTCGCGCTGGCTGCCGCCGATGATCTCGCCAATGCCAGGCACCAGGCAGTCCGCCGCGGCCACGGTTTTGCCGTCATCGTTCAGGCGCATATAGAAAGCCTTGATGTCCTTGGGATAGTCGGTGACGAATACGGGCCGCTTGAAGATGTGCTCCGTCAGATAGCGCTCGTGCTCGGTCTGCAGGTCGATGCCCCACTCCACGGGATAGTCGAACTTCTCGCCGCTCTTTTTCAGCAGGTCCACCGCTTCCGTGTAGCTCACCCGGCCGAAGTCGGAGGAGGCCACATGCTCCAGACGCTCCCGCAGGCCCTTATCCACGAACTGGTTGAAGAAGTCCATCTCCTGAGGGCACTGCTCCATCACATAGCGGATGATATACTTGATCATGTCCTCGGCGGTATCCATATAGCCGTTCAGATCGGTGAAGGCCATCTCAGGCTCCACCATCCAGAACTCAGCGGCGTGACGCTGGGTGTTGGAATTCTCCGCACGGAAGGTAGGACCAAAGGTATAGACATTGCCAAAGGCCATGGCAAAGTTCTCGGCGTTCAGCTGGCCGGACACCGTCAGGCTGGTCTTCTTGCCGAAGAAGTCCTGACTGTAATCCACCTGACCGTCCTCCGTCTTAGGGACGTTGTTCAGGTCCAGCGTGGTCACCTGGAACATCTCGCCGGCGCCCTCGCAGTCGCTGGCGGTGATGATGGGGGTCTGTGCGTAGACAAAGCCGCGATCCTGAAAGAACTTGTGGATGGCGTAGGCCGCCGCGCTCCGCACCCGGAAGGTGGCGGAGAACAGGTTCGTCCGGGGACGCAGATGCTGGATGGTCCGCAGGAACTCTACGCTGTGGCGCTTTTTCTGCAGGGGATAGTCCGGAGTGGAGATGCCCTCCACGGCGATCTCGGTGGCCTTCAGCTCCAGTGGCTGCTTGGCATCCGGTGTCAGGGTCACAACGCCGGTGACAATCAGGGCCGCGCCTACGTTCTGGGCGGCGATGTCCTTATAGTTAGAGAGGGCCTCTGCCTCCATCACCACCTGAAGATTGCGGAAGCAGGAGCCGTCATTCAGCTCGATGAAGCCGAAGCCCTTCAGATCCCGGATGGTGCGGACCCAGCCGCCCACGGAAACGGTCTGACCGGAGAGCGCTTCGCTGTCTGCAAAAATTTTCGCGATTTTTGTGTAACTCATAGTTTGATCCGTCCTTTGTGTTGTTGGTATAATTATAAGCATAATACTCCTATTTTTCGTTCTTTACAAGAGGGAACCGCCATTCTTCCAGCAGAATCAGGGATTTTACGGCGAAAACATAAATTCCTCTTGAATTTTGGCCGTTCATCCGATATAATGAACAACGTTAATGCCGGTGTGATGGAATTGGTAGACGTGACGGACTCAAAATCCGTTGGTAGCGATACCGTGTGGGTTCGAGTCCCACCACCGGCACCAAATAGAAACACCATCCGTCAGGGTGGTGTTCCTTTTTTGCTATGCAAAAGTGTAGCAAAATAAGAAATGTGCCACTTCCTCGCCCCTGCGGGGCAACCGGAAATGGTGCACGAAAACTTCATGCACATTTCGTTTGCGGTATGCGCTGTCCGTATGCGGCAGATCTTATGGGAAAACAGGAGGAAACCGCAGCGGTCAGGGTGGTCCTCGGAATTCTGTATAGATATTTTTCGCCAATATGTGCATAGTATAAGGACGTATGATGCGCTCTGTTCTGCACCGCAGAATGGACGAACACAGGAAAGGTAACGTAATTTATGAATCGGAAAAACCATCTGTTGGCAATCCTTGCGGCTGTCAGCCTCATCCTTGCCACCCTTACCGGCTGCGGCGGCAAAACAGAGCCGGACATCCCACAGCCGACGCAGGAACCTATCGAATACGCCAATCTGACGGACGAGGAATCCCGCGCTTTGCTCTCCCGGCTGCTTGAGAACGCGGGCATAGACGAGACCCGGATCCGCGGCCTTTTTGACCGGGTGGACCAGTTCAACGCCAGTGTTAAGAGTGAATGGCTGACGAACGGCTTTGAGCGCGCTGTCCCCACCGACACCAAGTACGATCCCTATGAGATGCAGGATCTGTGGGCGGAGAAAAACGGTGACTTCCCCGGCTATAACTGCCGCATTACGGCATTCAGCCTGTTCGGTGAGTTCGTCACCGTCGGAGCGGATCAGCCGAAGACTCAGGGAGAGGATACGCTTTTTCTGGATTTGGAAACGCTGACCGAAGATCCCGCCGTTCTCTGCGGAGACAGCACTGCCAAATTCTGCGCGCTGTTTGCGCCGGTGCCCGCCGCAGACAGTACGGATGTGGACGAGCAGGCCCAGACGCTTCAGGCGGGCTGGGCCGCCCGGGGCGTCGCATTCTCGGACAGCCCTGCCCGGCTGATCTCCGTTGTCCTGCATGACAGGTTCTCGGACACGGAGAATACGCTGTTTGTGGGGCATGTTGGGGTGCTGCTGCCTGTGGAGGACGGGAGTTTCTGTCTGGTCGAGAAGGTTGCCTTCCAGGAACCGTACCGGCTGGTAAAGTTACAAAATCGGGCGGAACTGCGCGATTATCTGATGGCAAAGTACGATACCTCCTGGGGACAGGATACCACCCGGCCCTTCATCATGGAAAATGACAGCCTGATGGCGGAGTGAGCGGCGGCACGGGACTGCGGATACCGTATCAGCAATCATACAGTAAAAATAATTGGTTTCCTTGAAAAACCGGCAGACGTGCGGAGCGTCTGCCGGTTTTTGTGTGCAGAAAACCGTATCTGGGGGTATGTTTCCGCAGTTGACTGCATAGATTGGACAAGCAAAGGAGGAATCGCTATGCAGCTTTGGAAAAATACGGCTTTGACCTCGGTGGCGGCGCTGCTGGGGCTGTTTCTGCTGCCCTTGGCCGTAGCCCGGGAACCGGCGGAGGTGCCGGAGTATACGGAATTACCCCGGACGGAGCAGACGGCTCCGGTCCAGCCTGCGGTAAAGGCTGTTTATGACGCGGACCGGACCCTGCGGGTGCTGGACGGAGAGACTGTGCGGGAAATGACGCTGGCGGACTATCTGGTGGGCGTCACGGCGGCGGAGATGCCGGCGTCCTTTGCAGAGGAGGCGCTGAAGGCTCAGGCGGTGGCAGCCCGTACCTATACCCTTTACAAGCTGACAGCTGGCAGCAACCACGGGGACACGGCGGACATCTGCACGGACTCCACCTGCTGTCAGGCGTATATCGCCATGGAGCAGGCCCGGGCCAACTGGGGGGCACAGGCGGACGCTTATGAGAAAAAGGTCCGTGATGCGGTGACGTCTACCGATGGGGAGGCTATCCTCTATGGCGGCATTCCGATTCTGGCGGTGTTCCATTCCAGCTCCGCAGGGCTGACCCGAGCTGCGGGACAGGTGTGGCAGAACGATCTGCCCTACCTGAAGCCGGTGGATTCCCCCGAAGCCAAGGAGACCATCCCCAATTATTACAGCCGCGTAGACTTTACCCCGGCGGCGCTGAAGGAAAAGCTGCTGGCGAAGATCCCCTCTGCCGATCTCTCCGGGGACAAGAAAAGCTGGCTGAAAGATCCTATCCGGGACAGCGCCGGCAGCGTGGAGACGGTGGAGGTGGGGGGCGTGACGGTCCGGGGCGGTACGGTGCGCGCCGCGCTGGGGCTGCGTTCCGCCTGCTTTGAATGGGAATTGCAGAACGGCAATTTTGTGTTTTACGTCACCGGCTACGGCCACGGCGTGGGCCTCAGTCAATACGGCGCGGACGCCATGGCGGAGAGCGGCGCGGACTATCAGACTATCCTGACCCACTACTATACCGGCGTGACGGTGGAGGTCTTCAACGGCTGAGTCACGGACTTTACAAGACAGAAGCAAATGTGGTAAAATATTTTATTAAAAAACTGCCGCAAAGGGGGAACTGCTGATGAAAAAGCGATGGGCCATGGGTCTGCTGTGCTGCTTGCTGCTGTTTCAATTGGCTTTTCCGGCCAAAGCGGCGGGCAGTGTGTATTTCGTGGCGGCAGAGGAAAGCGTTCTGCCGGTGACGGATGCCACCATGCCCTTCTGGGCCAACGGCTATCTGTATGTACCGGCCTCTGTATTCACCAATCTGGGGATCTCTGTCATCAACAATACCGCAAAAAAGATGACGGTGCTGGAAAAGGACCGCCGGGCCATGCTGTTTGACTGGGCCAAGGGTACGGCGCAGGACAGCAGCGGCAGTCTGTTCACCCCCGGCGTCATTCAGTCCGGCGGACTGGTGTTTGTCCCGGCGTCTACCGTCGCAAACTTTTTCGGCCTGCAATATTCCGTGACAGATGTGACCAACGGCTATCTGGTGTGGCTGCGGTCTCCGGATTTCGGCATGAGCGCCAAGGATTTTGCCAATGCGGCGACCTACAATATGGAAGAGCGCTACAACGCGTATAACAGGGATACCACGGCCAGTACCACGCCCAATGTACCGGTTACACCCTCTGCACCGACGCGGGGGGCCAGGATCCATCTGTGTCTGGAAGCGGATCAGCGGACCTCCGAGCTGCTGGACGCCTTGGACCGTGCTAACGGCTGGGCCACCTTCTACTGTACGCCGGACTTCCTGGAATCCAACGGCGAACTGCTGCGGCGGATGGCTGCCTCCGGTCATGCGGTGGGCATACTGGCGGAGAGCGGCGAGGACACGGCGGAGCAGCTGCGGCGGGGCAATGAAGCCCTGTACCGGGCCACTCTGGGAAAGTCCCGGCTGGCCTATGTGCCGGATGCGGAGAAGACGGAGCTGCAGGCCTTGGAGGAGGTTGGCTGGCGGTGCCTGACACCCTCAATGGACCGGTCGGATTACAAGCTGGAAAGCAGCTCCAACGCCTCCGCGCTGATGAAGCGGGTGTCGGCCCGGCGGGGGGATGTGTCTGTCTGGCTGGGGACCACTGCCTCTGCCGCGGGCCTGCGGGAATTTGTGATCTCCGCTCAGGGAGCGGGCCACTACTGCCGGGCGATGACGGAAATCGGCTGACCGGCGGCTGAAATGGCGCAAGATTTACAAAACGTTCAACACCCTGACGAAGTTTAGGGTAATATAAAGTAGAGAAGAACATAAGAAACGGGACCGGAAGGCCCCGCAGAACGGAGGAGACCCTATGGGACGCAACATTCTGGTTGTAGAAGACGATAAGAATATCTCCGACCTGATCCACATGTATCTGGTAAAGGAAGGCTTTGACGTCCGCATCGCCGGGGACGGCGGCAAAGCACTGGAGGAGTTCCAGAAGAAGGAGCCGGACCTGATCCTGTTGGACATCATGCTGCCTGTGATGGATGGCTGGGCGGTCTGCGCCAAGATCCGGGAGACCAGCAAGGTGCCCATCATCATGCTGACGGCCAAGAGCGAGGTCTTTGACCGGATCCAGGGCCTTGAAATGGGCGCGGATGACTACATCGTCAAGCCCTTTGAGATGAAGGAGCTGATCGCCCGGATCAATGCCGTTCTGCGGCGGACGGAGATCCCCAACGACACCAGCAAGAAGCTCCATTTTGACAAGCTGACCATTGATCTGGATTCCTATGAGCTGATCGTGGACGGCAAAAAGATCGACACGCCCCCCAAGGAACTGGAACTGCTGTACCATTTGGCCTCCACCCCCAACCGGGTCTACACCCGCAACCAGCTTTTGGACGAGGTGTGGGGCTTCGACTATTTTGGCGACAGCCGCACTGTGGACGTGCATATCAAGCGCCTGCGGGAAAAGGTAGAGGGCGTCAGCGACCAGTGGGCGCTGAAAACCGTCTGGGGCGTGGGCTATAAGTTCGAGACCGTCGGCGGCCAGACGGCAGACAAGGCGAAGTAATATGAAGGATTGGTTCCGCGAGCGGTTTCACGGGCTTTATTGGCGGCAGATGGCCGTCACCGTGGGCATGGTGTTCCTGACGCTGGTGCTGTTGGGCGTGTCCTTTTTTTCCCTGAGCTATTCCTATGCCCGGGGGCAGAAAACCGATGAGTTGATGGTCCGGGCGATGGCGGTGAGCAAGCTGTCCGTGCGGTATCTGGAGACCGGCCGCTATCTCTCTATGGAGGAATTGCAGAAGGACGAGCAGTTCCGTCAGCTGGCGGCCACTGCCGCCGTGATCTCCGAAATGGATATTCTGGTGTGCGATATGGATGGCCATGTCCTCCTGTCCACGGATGCCGCCATGGAGGGGCGGTCCGTCACCATTCCGTCATCGGTGATGGACAAGGTCTCCGCAGACGGCACCTGGGCCGGGCGGAGCCGTCTGGACCAGATCTATGCCAGCAAGCAGTTTGTGGGCGGCGTGTCCGTGGTGAACCCAACCACCGGGGAGGTCCTGGGGGCGGTGTTCACCGTCTGCGCCTCGGATTCCGTTGATAATCTGTGGCGGGCCTTTGCGGGACTGCTGATGATGACGGGCTTCGTGGTGCTGATGATCTCCTTTATGGCATCCTCCATCACCACCATGCGGCAGATCCAGCCCATCCGGGAGATGGCTGCTGCCACCCGGCAGTATGCCGACGGTGATTTTGATGTTCGTATGAACGACTACGGCCGGGAGGACGAGATCGGCGAGCTGGCGGCTTCCTTTAATAATATGGCAGAGTCCTTGCAGCAGACGGAGCGTCAGCGCCGGGAGTTCATCGCCAACATCTCCCACGAGCTGAAAACCCCTATGACCACCATCGCCGGGTATACGGACGGCATTTTGGACGGTACCATCCCGCCTGAGAATGAAAAGCAGTATCTGCGGATCATCGCCAACGAGAGCCGCCGTCTCAGCCGCCTTGTGCGGCGGATGCTGGATGTCAGCCAGCTGCAGGCTATCGATCCCCTGCGCAACGGCAATCATTTCGATGTGTGCGAGTCTATGCGCCGGGTACTGATCTCCATGGAGAAGAAGATCAATGACCGGCATCTGGATGTGGAAGCGGACATCCCCGATGAGCCGATTTTGGTGCTGGGCGACAACGATATGATCACCCAGGTCATTTACAACCTGCTGGAAAATGCCGCCAAATTTGCGCGGGAGGGCTCCACCCTCTATTTGGGTGTGGCCATGATGGACGGCAAGGCCCGGATCACTGTCCGGAACGTGGGCGAGACCATCCCGGCGGAGGAGCTGCCGCTGCTGTTTGAGCGGTTCCACAAAAGTGACAAGTCCCGCAGCGAGGATAAGGATGGTTATGGCTTGGGCCTGTATATCGTCAAGACCATTTTGCAGCAGCACAAGGAAGAAATCAATGTCACCAGCGAGAATGGCGTGACCACCTTCACGTTTTCTCTGCGGGTGGAGTAAAGAGGTACTATGAGCGAGCGCAGGACCCTGCAGATGCGGGGAGAAGTCATCGAGGAATACAGCAGAGATTTCCCCGCGGAGATCGTGGAGATCTATTCCCGGCCTTTGCCGGGGGCCGTGGAGCCTGTACCCACAGAGCCAACACCCAGACCTCGGAGGAAAAAGCGCCGGGTGTGGAAGGGGCTGTTGATTCTTCTGGCCGTAGCGGCGGTAATCGCTTTGCTGGCGGCGGGGGTGCGGTGGCTGATATGGGAATTGCAAATGCCTGATGACTGGGGCGAGGATGATTATTACTACTACGATCAGGATCAGGAGGATGAGGATGCCCCCATTACCATTCCCACTGTGGAACCGGATGCAGACGCCCGTCTGGAACTGGCGAAGGACCGCAGCCATGCGCTTTCGGCTCAGGAGGTTTACCGGAAGGTAAGCGGCGCCGTGGTCACGGTGGCGGTGGATCTGGACGGCGGCCGGATGTCTGTGGGTACCGGCGTGATCTTCCGGGAGGACGGCTATATCCTCACCAACCACCATGTGGTAGCCGGGGGCAAGACCTGCACGGTGCTGCTGCCCGGAGGACGGCCCTATGCGGCGAAGTATATCGCCAGCGACGCCGGGTACGATCTGGCGGTGCTGAAGATCAATGCGGAGGAGGCTCTTCCCTTTGCGGAATTCGGAAATTCCGACGCTTTGTCCGTAGGCGACCCTGTGTACGCCATCGGTACGCCCCTGGACATTGAGATGGGCGGCACCTTCACGGATGGTATCGTTTCCTCCGTCAACCGGGAGATCCAGCTTACCAGCCGGACCTCCATGCCGCTGATCCAGACCAATGCGGCGCTGAACAACGGCAACTCCGGCGGCCCGCTCATCGACAGTTACGGGCAGGTAGTGGGTATCAACTTTATGAAGCTGTATGCCCGATATTCCACGGTGGAGGGTCTTGGCTTTGCCATTCCCTCCGTGCAGGCGGAGCGGGTGGTCAATGATCTGCTGATCTACGGCGAGCCTCAGCCGGAGCCGCTGCTGGGCGTTTCCGTTCTGCAAGTGCCGGACCAGCTGGCGGAGCACCTGTGGGGCATTCAGGTGAAGGAGGTCACGGCGGGCGGCGCGGCGGACCGGGCCGGCGTCCGGGCCGGGGATTATCTTCTGGCGGCGGACGGCAAGGAGACCCTCAGCAGTGCGGATCTGCTGCGGGCCCGGTGGCAGCATCATGTGGGCGACGAGATGACGTTGACCCTCTGGCGCCGCGGCGAGATCCTGACGGTAACGCTGGAACTGACTGAGGCCGTGGAAAAGTGATCCCCTCTAAATGAGACGAATGCCCCCCGGCGGCTGTACTCAGCCGCCGGGGGTTTTATGATCCTTTTGGGGGAAAATCAGCGAAAGACCGGAGAGCAGCAGGTAGATACCGAAGGGGCGGCGTAGCAGGTCCACATCCACCGCTGTGGCGATCCATGCCCCTGCAAGTGCCGCCGGGACAGCCACAGGGACGGCGGCCTTCCATGTGGGCACATCCAGATATCCCTTCCGCCAGTGGCACAGCAGGGCGGAAATGGCTGTGGGCAGGAAGAACAGCAGGTTGATGCCCTGGGCCGTTCGCTGGTCCACGCCTAAAAACAGTGTCATCACTAACAGCAGCAGCGTTCCGCCGCCCACGCCCCACGCGGAGATCACCGCGGCCCCCAGCCCGCAGAGAAAGGGGAGCAGCCAGTCCGTCACAGCAGATACCTCACCCCCGCGTAAAAGAGAAAGGCGGCGAAGATCCACTTCAAAACTTTGGTGGACACTCTGCCGTAGAACTTTCCGCCCAGCCAGCCCCCCAGCAGCCCACCCGCCAGATAGGGCAGGGCGGAGGCCCAATCCATCCCGCCCCGCCAGAGGTACATGGCGGCGGACACGGCGCACACCGGGAAAATGACCGCCACACAGGTGGCATAGAGCTGCCGGGACTTCAGATTGCCCCAACGGGAGAGAATGGGGAGAAATACCATACCGCCGCCCCCGCCGAACAGACCGTTGGCAAGACCAGCTGCACCGCCGGCGATCCGGGCGGGCCATTTTGAAGCCATCACGCCACCTTCCTTTCGCGTATGTACGGACCTCCGCCGGTGGGTCAAAGGATTTTTGGCCCGGCGGCGGAGGGGAGGGAGCCGTTATTTCAGCTCAAAGCTCTGGCAGTCGGTGCACTTGATCTCAGTGGGGTTAGCCTCGTGAGTGCCGACCCGAATGGAGGTCAGGCCGCAGTAATTGGAGTCCTGGCAGTGGTGCGCGCAGTTGTTGACGGTGCAGCTGATGCTCTGATTGGGGGTGCACTGGCAGCCGCCGTTGGTGCAGTCCTTCATGATTCGTTCCTCCTGCATGAGAAAAATTTTGGCTTACGCCGTCAGGTAGTATGTCCCCGGTCTTGAGCTTTATGCGGCTGCGAACATAAAAAAACAGGCGTTCCCAAAGGGAACGCCTGTCAAATATTGGCTCATTTTTCCAAAAGCTTCCGCAGGGAGTCAAAGGCTTCACCCAGTTCCGCCTTAGCCTTGGCGGAGGGGTTGGCCCGGAGGACCCGCAAAGCGGTTTCATAGCGCTGGATGGAGCGGGTGCGGACCTGCGCTTCTCTCTGGCGGACGGCAGCGATGAGGGCGTCCAGCTCCTCCCGATGCTTGGCAAGCTCCTGCTCGCCGGGTTCGTCGATGCCATCGTCCAGCGCGGCGCGGGTCTTTTCCAAAGCCTGGGCGATATTGGCCAGGATTTCCAGCTTGGATTCCACCCGGCGGCGGAAGGCGTTTTCCAGAGCCGCCCGGCGGCGCTGCTTCCGGACCTGCTTGGCGGTGCGGTGGGCTTCCAGCTCGTCAGCCAGATAGGACTGCAGCAGGTATCTGTCCAGAGAGGTCTTTTCCCGGAAAGCCTGCAGCTCCTCGGCAGTGCGGGCCTGAGCGGCCTCGGCCTTTTTGGCCAGCCGCCGCAGCTCTGCGTTTTCCTCGGTAAGCTTGGTAAGGACCTCCCGCAGGTCGATGGCGGCCTTGGTGGACTTTACCGTATCCATGATGAACAGCACGGCGATCACTGCGGCCAGAGGATTCACCAGCAGGGCCGGGAGCTTATGGAGCAGCTTGTCGATGGGGGGATGGATGACATAGATCAGCAGATCGGAGAAAAAGCCCCAGGCGATCGAACTGGTCAGGCAGATGTAGCCGTGGAGGTTAAAGGGCTGCTTGGTGTAATCCCAGTAGCGGACCTTGAAAAGCTGCTCCATTACGGCGCCTACCACATATTCCAGCGCCGTAGCGGCCAGCATACCCAGAAAATAGACCAGCCAGAAGTTGTCCGCCACCGGCAGGGTGGCAAACAGAATGATGATGGCCCCGGAGCCATAGATCGGCAGCAGCGGCCCATGGAGAAAGCCCCGGTTCACCCAATGACGCTGCTTGGCGGAGACATAACAGGATTCCCAGACCCAGCCGCAGAAGCAATAGAAGAAGAACAGCAGGGCCCACTGCCCCGGCGTGTAAACGTACATAGAAAATCATCCTTTCATAGGATCGGCAGTGCCGTTTGGCTGCGGGTCAGTCCAGATTGACCCGGAAATCGCCCCGGGCCGCCGCGTCTGCCCGGCGCTGCTTTTCCGCAGCCTGAGCATCCAGCAGCCCGCCGATGATCTGATTAGATACTAAAAAGCCCTTGGGGGTCAGATGCCACACACCGTTTTCCGACACAGCATAGCCGGCGGCCACGCACTTTTGCAGAAACGGCAGGAAAATCGGATCAAACCGGCGGCGGAACTGGGCTTCGTAATCCTTGGGATCCAGACCGGAGATTAGTCGCGCACCCAGCATCACCCACTCCACGTCCCGGTCTCTGGGAGGGATGACGGTGTTTTCGGAAAAGCGGAACTGTCCGCCGTGTGCGGCGGCGATGTAGGCGTCCAAGTCTTTTTCGTAGGCATACCGGACGCCGCCGAAATCGCTGTGGGCGCCGGGGCCAAAGCCGGCGTATTCCTGAAGCTTCCAATATTTCAGGTTATGCCGGGATTCCCGGCCCGGCTTGGCGAAGTTGGAAATTTCGTACTGCTCATAGCCGTACTGCTTCAAAAATTCCACGGTTTGCAGGTACATATCCGCCTGTTCCTCGTCTCCCGGCAGACCGGCGGTGTCCTTTATGGCAAAGAGAGGCGTCCCTTCCTCTACCTTCAGGCCGTAGCAGCTCAGATGCTCCGGGTTCAGAGCTACGGCAGCGGCGAGATTTTCCATCCATCGCTCCTGTGTCTGGTGGGGCAGACCGTAAATGAGGTCCAGCGACAGATTTTGAATCTTGGCTTTCCGGGCAGCCTCCGCCGCCTGTTGGACCTGCTCCATGGTGTGGACCCGGCCGATGGTTCGCAGCTCCTCGTCGCAGGCGGACTGCATCCCCAAGGAGATCCGGTTGAAGCCGCAGCGCCGCAGGGCGCGGAGAGCTTTCCAATCCCCGGCGGAGTCCGGGTTGGCCTCCAGAGTGATCTCCGCGTCACGGGCCACTTGATAGCGCTTTTCGATGACCTTTAAAATTTTGCACAGGCGCTTTTCTCCTAAGTAGCTGGGAGTGCCGCCGCCGAAGTATACGGTATCCACCGTATGAGACGCGGCCAGCGGCGCGGCTTCTGTCAAATGGGCGCAGAGGGCGTCGGTATAGGCGTCCATGCGGTCCTCGCCATGGGGCAGGGAGTAGAAGTCGCAGTAGACGCATTTGGCCTTGCAGAAGGGGATGTGGATGTACAGCCCCAGCGGCCGGACGGTTTTCATAAAAATGCCCTCCTTTTGGAATCATGGTCAACAGTTTACCGCTTTTCAGACTGCATTGCAAGAAATTTCACATACTTTTCGCCGGAATGGGGAAACTATGGAAAACTTGTGAAAAGAGGTTGTACTATGGATATGACGCCCCGGGAATACCAACAGTATGTGCAGCGGAAAATGAAAAAGTCCCCCTTGGGGAAGGACGTGTGTCTGGCCTTTCTCGTGGGTGGGGCCATCTGCGCTCTGGGACAGGCCGTTCTGGACGGCTGGATGTCTCTGGGCCTGCCCAAGGAGGACGCGGGCACAGCTACCTCCTGTTCGCTGGTGGCCCTGTCCTCATTGCTGACGGGACTGAATCTCTACAACAAGCTGGCCCGCTTCGGCGGCGCGGGAACGCTGGTGCCCATTACCGGCTTTTCCAACGCAGTGACCTCACCGGCACTGGATTTCAAGTCCGAGGGCTTCGTCACCGGTATGGCGGCGAAGATGTTCACCGTGGCCGGGCCGGTCATTACCTTCGGGACACTGGCATCGGTGATCTACGGCGTGATCCTGATGTTATTGAAATGATCGGCGGGGAGGGAAGTGCGTATCTGAACCGGATTCCTTTGGTGTGGAGATGTCTTGGCGAATCTGTGCGTCGGATTCGCCTTTCCTGAAAACGGGAGGTGACAACTGCGATCGACCATGCAGCCTGCGGCCTTGCATTGAAATTTCGCAAAGCTGAACCGGTAGGTGTATTGCGTGGCATTTTTCAAATTCTACAAAAAATTGTTATTTTTTTGTCATATCTTATAATTGCAAAAGAAACGGACACAGATTATACTAACAGTGTTAATGAGCGATATTGTTTCGCTTTTCTTTTTACATTGACTCGTGCACGTGCACGGAACGGAAAAACATATACAGCTCGAGTGGAGACCAACAGAGCAAGTATGTAACGCATCGCCGCTAGAGCCTGGCGTATCCCGGGGCACTGGAATCGGGTGCTGCCAGCTATGATCTTGACGGGCACGGTGTTGGGGGGAACAGCCCACGGCATCCGTTTTCAAATTAAAAATCTGTATACTTGTTGATACGATATGCCGCCTGCGGCGGCGAGAGAGGAGCAAGACATGGAAACCATTACCAACCTGATCAAAGACACACCGATCCCCAAGATGGTCAAGGTTCGCCAGAACTTCGACAAGACCTGCATCCCTGAGAGCGATATTCCCGGCATCATCACCCGGGAGCTGGATCGCCCTGAGATCGGCGGCAAGATCCAGCCCGGTCAGAAGATCGCCATTACCTGCGGCAGCCGCGGCATCAATCACAATGCCGTGATGGCCCGTGCCATTGTGGATTTTGTCAAATCCAAGGGTGCCGAGCCTTACATTGTGGCGGCTATGGGCAGCCACGGCGGCGCTACCGCCGAGGGCCAGCTCCAGATCCTCAAGGACTACGGCGTCACTGAGGAAGCCATGGGCTGCCCCGTGAAAAGCTCCATGGAGACGGTGCAGATCGGCATTTCCGGCGTACGTCATCAGCCGGTATATGTGGATAAGAATGCCTCTGAGGCTGACGGCATCATCCTCTACAACCGCATCAAGCCCCACACCTCCTTCCGCGGCCCCTATGAAAGCGGCCTGATGAAGATGATGGCCATCGGCCTTGGCAAGCAGAAGGGCGCTGAGAGCATCCATCATCAGAGCCCTGCCATCATGCATGAGTTGGTGGAGGAGTACGGCCGGACGATTCTGGAAAACGCGCCGGTTCTGGGCGGCATTGCCATCATTGAAAACGCCTATGACGATACCTATCTTATCAAGGGCCTGAGCCCGGAGGAGATCATCAGCGAGGAACCCAAGCTCAAGGAGATCTCCTACAAGACCATCGCCCACCTGCTGTTTGACAAGTGCGACGTACTGGTGGTGGATAAGATCGGCAAGAACATCTCCGGCGACGGCATGGACCCCAACGTGTCCGGCCGCTTTGTCCAGCCCAAGTACTGCTCCGGCGGCATTCAGGCGGAAAAGTGCGTCATCCTGGACCTGACCGACGAGACCCACGGCAATGCACAGGGCATCGGCCTGGCGGAGGTCACCACCCGCCGTCTGTTCAACAAGATGAAGCTGGAGATGACCTATCCTACCGGCGTGACCAACACCTTCCTGCATCTGATGAAGATTCCCATGATCATGGACAATGACCGGGAAGCTATGCAGCTGGCCCTGATGTGCTGCCCCGAGGCAGAGGATCATGACCACATGAAGATGATCCGCATCCCCAACACCGCCCATATCGGTGTCATCGAGATTTCTGAGGGTATGCTGCCTCTGGTGGAGAACAACCCCAACTTTGAGGTCCTCACGGAGCCCTATGACCTGCCCTTTGACGAAAACGGCAACCTGTTCTGAAAAATCCGAGCTGCCGGAGGCCTGCCGTGAACAGGCGACTACCGGACAGCTCTGGTTTTAAATAGTAGTGCAAGAAACACAAAAAAGAAAGGAACTGACTCTATGGTATCTCCCGCAATGCTGATCGTAGCACTGGTGATCGCAATCGCAATCATCCTGTTCTGCATCATCGTCCTCAAACTCAACGCTTCCATCGGCATGGTTCTGGCCAGCCTGTTCATGGGTGTGGCCGGCGGCCTCGACCTGATGACTACAATGGACACCATCTCCTCCGGCTTCGGCAGCATGATGACCAGCATCGGCCTGCCTGTCGGCTTCGGCACCATCCTGGGCCAGCTGATGAGTGACAGCGGCGCTGCCGACATCATCGCCGACAAGCTGGTTTCCGCTTTCCCTGAAAAGCGCTCCATCTGGGGCCTGAGCCTGGCCGGCTTCGTGCTGTCCATCCCTGTGTTCTTTGACGTCACCTTCATTATCCTGATCCCCATCGGCATCACCATTGCCGCCAAGATCGACATGAAGATGTGCTATGTCACCGGCTGCCTGACCATCGGCGCCACCACCGCTCACTGCGTGGTGCCTCCCACGCCCAACCCTCTGGCTGCCGCCGATATCTTTGGTTTTGATCTGGGCATCATGATGATCGTCGGTCTGGTTGTCGGTTTTATCACCGTTCTGGTGTCCGACTTCATCTATGTTAAGATCCACAACCGCGGCATTTGGAATGAGGAAAAGGACGTGAACCACAGCTCCAACGTTGTTAACGAGCTGGTAACTGCCCGCGCTGCTCAGAACAGCTCTAAGGCCCGTCCCTCTTTCGGTATGGCTCTGCTGCCCGTCGTCATCCCCGTGGTCTGCATTCTCTTCGGTACCCTGGGCAGCGCCATGTTTGACGAGGAGCCTCTGATCTGCAGCTTCCTGGGCAACAAGCTGGTTGCCATGACCCTGGGTACTCTGGGCGCTTACCTGGTAAGCCTGCCCTACATTGGCCGTGAGAATCTGGAGAAGTCTGCCGGTGAGGCACTGAAGAGTGCCGGCGTGGTGCTGCTGATCACCGGTGCAGGCGGCTCTTTCTCCTCTGTCATCACCGCTACCGGCATTGGCAATGCCATCGTGAGCCTGCTGGGCACCGATACCACCTCCGTCATCCCTGCCATGTTCCTGGCCTACTTCATTGGCATGATCTTCCGTGTGGCGCAGGGCTCCGGCACCGTGGCCGGCATGACCTCTATGGGCATCATGGCAACCATCGCTCCCGCCATCGGCTGCCATCCCGTGTGGATCGCGCTGGCCTGCCTGTCCGGCGGCAACTCCATCGGCCATGTCAATGACTCCGGCTTCTGGGTGGCCACCAATATGTCCGGCCTGACCGTGACCGGCGGTCTGAAGACCTACACCCTGGGCTCCTTTATCTCCTCTGTGTGCATTTTCGTGCTGGCTCTGATCGGCGCCCTGGTGATCCCCCTGTAAGCATACCCGGCCCCATAATATGAAGGAGGAATTATACATGCAAAATGCAATGATTATTGACCCCAAAGACAATGTGGCCGTTGCCATTGAGCCGATTGCCGCAGGGGATACCGTTACCTATCTCAAAGAGGGAAAGACTGTATCTCTGAAAGCCACGGAAGATATTACCATTTATCACAAGCTGGCTACCCGGACCATCGAAAAGGGTGAGCCTGTGGTGAAGTATGGCGAACACATCGGTGTGGCCACGGAACAGATCCCCGAGGGCGCCCATGTTCATGTTCACAATGTTGAGAGCATGAAAGAAGATCGCCGCGGGATGGAGTAAGGGAGGATACAGAATATGACTTTTTACGGATATCGCCGTCCTGACGGACGGGTTGGCGTGCGTAACCGAGTACTGATCCTGCCCGCCAGCGTTTGCGCCACAGACACGGCCCGCATCATTGCGCAGCAGGTCGAGGGCGCTATCAGCTTCAATAACCAGCAGGGCTGCTCTCAGGTGGCCCCTGACCAGCAGTTCACTATGGATGTAATGGCTGGCTATGCCGCCAACCCCAATATCTACGGTACTGTGGTGGTGTCTCTGGGCTGCGAAAACTGCCAGATGGACCTGGTGGTCAAGGCCATTGAGGAGCGCACCAACAAGCCCCTCAAGCAGGTCATCATTCAGGAAGTGGGCGGAACCCTCAAGGCTGTTGAGATCGCCGTTCGTTATGCCAAGGAGATGGTAGCTGAAGCCTCCATGCTCCAGAAGGAGGAGTTCCCCCTGTCCGAACTGATTGTCGGCACGGAATGCGGCGGCTCCGATCCTACCAGCGGCCTTGCTGCCAACCCCGCCATCGGCGCTATGAGCGATCTGGTGGTGCAGGCAGGTGGTACCAGCATTCTCTCCGAGACCTCCGAGTTCATTGGCGCTGAGCACATTCTGGCCCGCCGTGCTATCAACAAGGAAGTCCACGATCGCATCTATGAGATCACCAGCCGCTTTGAGGCGCACTTCCACGCTGTCGGCGAAGATGTCCGCCAGGGCAACCCCTCTCCGGGCAACAAGGCCGGCGGCATCACCACGCTGGAGGAGAAGTCTCTGGGCTGCATCCACAAGGGTGGCCACAGCCCCATCAATGCTGTATATGATTACGCCAAACAGGTCGAGAGCAAGCAGGGCCTGGTCATCATGGACACGCCGGGCAATGACCCCGCCTCCGTGGCGGCCATGGTGGCCGGCGGTGCACAGGTCATTGTGTTCTCCAGCGGCCGGGGTTCACCGGTGGGCCATCCCATTGCTCCTGTGGTGAAGGTCACGGGCAATAAGATCACTTTTGCCAATATGGAAGATAACATCGACTTCTGCGCAGCTCCTCTGATCTACGGGGAGAAGACGGTGGAGCAGCTGGGTACTGATCTGCTGAATATGGTGGTAGAGACCGCCTGCGGCAAGCAGACCAAGGCGGAAGCACTGGGCTTTGTTGAGACCGCTATTGCCCGTATCTGCAACTACGTCTGATTTGTTTTATAAAGTACATCTATAAAGTACATCGTCGGCTCTGACGCGGCTTTATGCCGCGTCAGAGCTTTTTTGTGCAAAGAGAGAATTGGATAGACCGTCCCAATATTTAAGAGCGGAAAGAAAGCGGCCGCAAACAGGCGGCATATCATCAGGGCTTCTTTCTTGTATAAGCCATGTAAAATTTATGAACTTTTTTCGCTTTAACAGGGTTACATAACGATGTGGAAAAAGCTGTGGAAAATGTGAAGAACCCTTTGGAACCGGGGAAAATACCGGGTGACCGGCTGTTATGTAAAAAATTACGCAACAACCTTTCTGGGTGAAACGGCACTCTTTCTGACAAAAAAACGGGGAACAGCGGAGGACGCTTGCAGTCAGGACGGGGATATGCTATAATCAACTCAGTATGAAAATGGCAGAATGTTCCCTGATAAACGGGGAAATGCCCTCTTGGAGGAACTATGGCGACTAAAAAACAGGATTATGGCAATGACAGCATCTCGTCTCTGAAAGGCGCGGACCGGGTCCGGAAACGGCCCGGTGTCATTTTTGGCTCCGACGGTCTGGACGGCTGCGAACACGCGGTTTTCGAGATTCTCTCCAACTCCATCGACGAGGCCCGGGAGGGCCACGGCCGGGTCATCACTGTGACGCGGTACAATGACCGCTCTATTCAGGTGGAGGATATGGGCCGGGGCTGTCCCGTGGACTGGAACGAAAAGGAGCAGCGCTACAACTGGGAACTGGTGTACTGCGAGCTGTACGCCGGCGGCAAGTATGATAACCTCACCGGCGACAACTATGAATACTCTCTGGGCCTCAACGGTCTGGGTGCCTGTGCCACCCAGTACGCCTCCCGCTACATGGACGTCACCGTCTGGCGGGACGGCTTTGAGTACAAGCTCCACTTTGAGCGGGGCGAGATCGTGGGAGGGCTGGAAAAGACGCCCCTGCCCAAGTCTCAGGTGAAAAAGACCGGCACACGCACCCGCTGGCTGCCGGATCTGGATGTGTTTACCGACATTGCCATCCCGGCGGAATACTTCACGGATGTGCTGCGCCGTCAAGCAGTGGTGAATGAGGGGATTACCTTCAAGTTCCGGGATCAGCAGGTGGACGGCTCTCTGCCTGAGGAGGATTTCGTTTACGAGCACGGCATCCAGGACTATGTGGCGGAGCTGGCCGGAGAGGGGGCCCTGACGGCTCCCGTGTTCTGGCAGGCGGAAAAGCGGGGCCGGGACCGGGCGGACAAGCCGGAATACAAGGTGAAGCTCTCTGCCGCCTGCTGCTTTTCCAACAAGGTGCAGGTCATCGAGCACTACCACAACTCCTCCTGGCTGGAGCATGGCGGCGCGCCGGAAAAGGCAACAAAAAGCGCTTTTGTCTCCGCAGTAGATAAGTACCTGCGGGAGCAGAACAAGTATCAGAAAAACGAAAGCAAGATCACATGGCAGGATATTGAGGACTGTCTGATCTTCGTCTCCAACAACTTCTCCACCCAGACCAGCTACGAGAACCAGACGAAAAAATCCATCACCAATAAATTCGTGCAGGAGGCTATGACGGAGTTCCTGCGGACGAATCTGGAAATTTATTTCATCGAGAACCATTTCGACGCGGAGAAGATCGCCGAGCAGGTGCTGGTGAACAAGCGCAGCCGGGAAAGTGCGGAGAAGCAGCGGCTGAATATCAAGAAAAAGCTCTCCGGCAATATCGACATCTCCAACCGGGTCCAGAAATTCGTGGACTGCCGCTCCAAGGATGTGGAGAAGCGGGAAATTTATATCGTGGAGGGCGACTCCGCATTGGGCAGCGTCAAGCTCAGCCGGGACGCGGAGTACCAGGGCATCATGCCCGTCCGGGGCAAGATCCTGAACTGCCTGAAAGCGGACTACGCCCGTATTTTCAAAAGCGAGATCATCACCGATCTGATCCGGGTGCTGGGCTGCGGCGTGGAGATCCAGAACAAGCACGTCAAGGATCTGGCCGCCTTTGACCTGAACAACCTCCGGTGGAGTAAGGTGGTCATCTGCACCGATGGCGACGTGGACGGCTTCCAGATCCGGACGCTGATTTTGACCATGCTCTACCGCCTGACCCCTACCCTGATCCAACAGGGCTATGTGTATATCGCGGAAACGCCGCTTTTCGAGATCAACTGCGGGGATAAGACGTGGTTCGCCTATTCCGACAAGGAGAAGGCGGATATTGTCAAAGCTCTGGAGGGGAAGAAGTACAAGATCGACCGCTCCAAGGGCCTTGGTGAGAACGACCCCGACATGATGTGGCTCACCACCATGAACCCGGAGACCCGGCGGCTCATCCGGGTCATGCCGGAGGATGTGGAGCGGACGGCGGAGGTGTTCGACCTCCTGCTGGGGGATAACCTCCAGGGCCGGAAGGACCATATCGCGGAAAACGGAGCAAGATTTTTGGATCTGGCGGATATTTCATAAATGTGCCGCTATGCGGCACGGGGGAGGACTTGCTCCCGCAAGGGGACATTCCCATGTCGGGGCAAGGGGAAGGGGTCTTTGGCGCAAAGGGCGGCCCCGGTTTCCGAGGCGAGAAGCCAAAGGGGATATTCTCTTTTGAAAAGAGAATGTCCCCCCCCGGCCCCCCTAAAGAGAAACGCGGGGGGATTTCGATTTCCCCCCGCACCCCCTTGAAACGACACAAAGGGGCGGGCTGCGGCCCTCCCCTTTGGAAACCCCTCCCGGGGCAAGACGGGGGAGCGGCAGCGGAAAGAGAAGTAGGGGGCGTCCTATTTGCAGCCCCGGTGTGCGGTGTGCCTACAGGTGCGGGGACGCAATGCCGGACGGAACAGGTTTAGCGCAGCCGGTAGGAGACTTCCGGATTTGGTCGGAAGTCCGTGACAGCCAGCCCCCGTTTCGGGTGATTTGACACAGAAGTGTCAAATCATCCCTCAGCGTCTTTTCTTTTGACCATGAATGGCCGTTTTCTTTTCCGCAAGAGGAAAAGAAAATGGGGATTCAATTCTGCATGGTATCACCATGCTCCCCCGTGCGGCAACGCCGCGCTCCTTTGTGAAGCAAGGAACATACAGGGGACATCTGCACGGCAAAGCCGTGTTGCTCAGCAATTTATCTGGCAAAAACACCACTTTTTTGTGGATAAAATAAGGAACGTTTATTATGCCGAAAAAGAAGCAGCCGGAAGGATCCCGGCATCCAGCCAATAACCCCAACGTCATGGGCCTCCGGGCGGCGGTGGTGGAGCAGCCCATCACCGACACGCTGGAGACCAACTATATGCCCTACGCCATGAGCGTCATCGTCTCCCGCGCCATCCCGGAGATCGACGGCTTCAAGCCCTCCCACCGCAAGCTGCTCTACACCATGTATAAAATGGGTCTGCTGACGGGAGCGCGGACGAAGTCCGCCAACATCGTGGGCCAGACCATGCGTCTGAATCCCCACGGCGACGCCGCCATCTACGATACGATGGTGCGTCTCTCCAAGGGCTACGGCGCTTTGCTGACGCCATTTGTGGACTCCAAGGGCAACTTCGGTAAGTCCTATTCCAGGGATATGTCCTGGGCCGCCCCCCGGTATACGGAGGCGAAGCTCTCCGCCATCTGCGGCGAGATCTTCAAGGACATCGACAGCGACACCGTGGACTTCGTGGATAACTACGACAACACCATGAAGGAGCCGGCGCTGCTGCCCACCACCTTCCCCAATATTCTGGTATCCGCCAACAGCGGCATCGCCGTGGGTATGGCCTCCCAGTTCTGCGGCTTTAACCTGAAAGAGGTCTGCGATACCGCGGTGGCCTATCTGAAAAACCCGGACTGCGACCTGACGGAGACGCTGCTGGCCCCGGATTTTCCCACCGGCGGCGAGCTGATTTTTGACACAGATGCCATTCGGGACATTTACAATACGGGCCGGGGCAGCGTCCGGGTGCGGGCCAAGTACCGCTATGTGAAGGACCAGAACCTGCTGGAAATTTACGAGATCCCCTACTCCACCACAGTGGAGGCCATTCTGGACAAGGTGGCGGAGCTGATCAAGGCGGGCAAGGCGAAGGAAATCTCGGATATGCGGGACGAGACCGACCTCTCTGGCTTGAAGCTGGCCATCGACCTGAAGCGGGGCGTGGACCCGGATAAGCTGATGGCCAAGCTCTACAAGCTGACACCGCTGGAGGACGCCTTTGCCTGCAACTTCAACGTGCTGATCGCCGGCAGCCCCAAGGTGCTGGGTATCCGGCAGATTCTGGAGGAATGGACGGCGTGGCGTACCGACAGCGTGAAGCGGCGGATCTTCTTCGTGCTGGGCAAGAAGAAGGAAAAGCTGCACCTGCTGAAGGGCCTGAAGCGCATCCTGCTGGATATTGACAAGGCCATCCGCATTATCCGGGAGACGGAGGAGGAAGCCGAGGTCATCCCCAATCTGATGATCGGCTTCGGCATCGACCAGATTCAGGCGGAATATGTGGCGGAGATCAAGCTGCGGAACATCAACAAGGAATACATCCTCAAGCGTACCCGGGAAACCGACGCACTGCGGGATGAGATCGACGATCTGGAGGACCTGCTGAACAGCCCCAAGCGGGTGAAGAAGGTCATTGTGGAGGAGCTGAACGCCGCCGCTAAGAAATACGGTGAGCCCCGCCGCACCTCCATCGTCTACCCCCACGAGATCACCAGCTACACTCCGGAGGAGGAACAGAAGGAGGAGTATCCCGTCACTGTGTTCCTGTCCCGTGAGGGGTATTTCAAGAAGATCACCCCCGCCTCGCTGCGGATGAACAGCGAGCAGAAGTTCAAGGAAGGAGACGCCCTCCGCCAGAGCTTTGAGACCACCTCCAACGCCGAGGTCATGTTCTTCACCGACCACTGCCAGGTCTACAAGACCCGCCTGGGCGAGTTTGATGACGCCAAGGCCAGTGTGCTGGGTGACTACCTGCCCACCAAGCTGAAAATGGATGCGGGAGAAAATGTGATCTTCATGGTGCTGCCGGGGGCGGACTACGCCGGAAGCCTGCTGTTCTTCTATGAGAACGGCAAGGTGGCCCGGATCGAGATGAAGGCGTATCAGACTGCCTCCAACCGCCGGAAGCTCACCGGCGCCTATTCCGACAAGTCGCCCCTGGCCTGCATCCGCCGTCTGGATGAGGACTGTGAGCTGGCTGTGTATTCCAACGAGCCCCGCTGTCTGATCTTCCACACGGCGCTGTTGGCTCCCAAGACCACCCGTTCCGCTCAGGGCGTGGCGGTGATGACGTTGAAGCCCAAGTATCATCTGGAAACGGTGCTGTTGTCTGAGGAGACCTCCATTACCAACCGGACCCGCTATCGGGTGCGGGCCATTCCCGCCGCCGGCGCTTTGGTAAGGGAAGAGGATTCTGAGGATCAGCAGATCAGCCTGCTGTAAGGCCGTGTTCCGGGCGAATAGATAAAGATAGGGAGAAATCCATTTGAAAAAACAACTGAGAAGCTATGGCATTATAACAGTGGGCTCTGTGATCTTCGCACTGTCCTTCGACTGGTTTTTTGCCGCTAACGCCGTGGGTATGGGCGGCATCACCGGCCTGGCCCAAGTGCTGAATGTCCTGTTCCCGGCTCTTTCCGTAGGTATCGGCACGATCCTCCTGAATGTCCCGCTGTTTTTGGCCGGATGGAAGTTCATCGGCTTTCATCTGCTGGCCTCGTCCCTGTTTTCCATGACGGTCAGCTCGCTGGCGATGGACGGTATCGCCCTTTTGTATACATTCTCCCCGATGGACCCCATGCTGGCCTCCATCTGTGGCGGTGCTATGATGGGTGCGGGACTGGGCATCGTCTTTTCTCAAGGGGCTACTACCGGCGGCACGGACATCGTGGCCCGCCTGCTGAAGCTGAAATTTCCGTGGCTTCCTATGGGCAAGCTGATACTGATTCCGGATGGTGTGGTACTGGCATTGACGGCCATCGCCTTTCAGCGGTTGGAAACGGCTCTCTATGGTGCGGTGGCCCTGTATGTGTCCAGCAAGGTTATGGACACGGTGCTCTACGGCCTGAATGCTTCCAAGGTGGCCTACATCATCTCGAATCACTGGCAGAAGATCTCCGACGCTATTCTGGCCTATGACCGGGGCGTGACCATCCTCAACGCCACCGGCGCGTACAGCGGCAGCGAAAAGCACGTTTTGATGGTGGCCTTCCGCCAGCGGGAGATCGTGGAGATCAAGGAGATCGTCCATGAGGCGGACCCGGCGGCGTTTTTGATCGTCTGTGACGCCCACGACGTGCTGGGCGAGGGCTTCGGCGAGTATCAGAAGGAATTATAAGGAGGCAGTTTCCATGACGGATTTTACAACGGTCAAAAAAAATCTGGAATCCAAGCGGTTCCGCGTCAGTGCGTTTGCCACGGCGGAGGAGGCCGCGGACTATCTGGATCGCTCCATTGACGGCGTATCTGTGGGCATCGGCGGCTCCGTCACGGCGGAGCAGATGGGCCTTTACGAAAAATTGTCCGGACACAACCGGGTGTTCTGGCACTGGCGTCCGGAGTCGGCGGAGGACCCCCGCAGAGAGGCTATGACGGCGGATATGTATATCACCTCTGTCAACGGCATGGCGGAGACTGGCGAGCTCATCAACATCGACGGCAACGGCAACCGGGTAGCATCGTCCCTGTACGGCCACAAGAAGGTCTGGTTCATCGTGGGACGGAACAAGCTGGCCCCCACCTACGAGGAGGCCCTTTGGCGGGCGCGGAACATTGCTGCGCCGAAGAATGCCCAGCGGCTGGGCCGGAAAACGCCCTGCGCCGTTCATGGAGATCGCTGCTATGACTGCAAGAGCCCGGAGCGGATCTGCCGGGGCCTGGTGGTTTTGTGGGAGGCCGTAGCCAACATGGAGATGGAAGTGGTCCTGATCGATCAGGATCTGGGCTATTAAGCGATTTAAAAAAGGAGGGGCGCGAATGAAGGCATATCGACTGGCGGCGGCGGGACTGGCGCTGGGCCTGCTGACAGGCTGCGCCTCTCTTCTGGAGCGCTCCTATACCACATCAGAGCCTCACAGCAGCAAGTTCTGGGAAAGTGAAGCCGCCGCTACCCTGCGGGCGGAAAACCGGCAGGATATGGTCAACGATCTGCTGATCCTCATCGGTCAGCACACAGAAACCGCGTCGCTGCGGCTGTATAATTTCCCGGACGAACAAACTGCGTTGGAGGAATTGGAAAAGGCGGCACAGGAGGTTCAGCAGGAGACCCCGCTGGGAGCCTATGCCGTGGAGTACATCACCTATATCAGCCAGCCCCAGCGGAGCTGCTTTGAGGCGGACCTTCAGATCGGATATCGGCGCACGGCGGAGCAGATGCAGACCATCGTCAGCGCCTCCAGCGTCAGTGCGCTTGGTGATTTGCTGGAAGCGGCGCTGGACGGTGGCCGGACGGAGCTGGTGGTCCGCATGGGCTATTGGCAGGCAGACAGCCGGGAGAAGGTGGCGCAGGAGGTTCAGCAGGTGCGGCAGGAGCGGGGAGCCCGGGAGGAAGCGGTCTGGATCGTCCATTACTATCCGGAAACCGACCCAGTGGGGATCATCGAATTTCTGCTCAAGCCCACGGAGGAAGAAATTCAGGCGTATCAAGCAGAGCAGGCGGCTGCGGCGCAGTCGGATGCTCCGACGGAATCGGAGGCATCTTCAGCAGAACAGGCGCCGTGATAGGCTCTTTGAAAGACATCGAAAAAACTATTGAAAAAAATGTAAAAAATGCTTGACAGAACAGGGAGGTCTTGCTATAATACTTCTTGTTCCGCGGGCTTAGCTCATCTGGTAGAGCGCCACCTTGCCAAGGTGGAGGTAGCGAGTTCGAGCCTCGTAGCCCGCTCCAGAGTAAATCAGGACATCCGATTTGGATGCCCTGATTTTTTTATTAGACGAAAAGAACTCGATACCGACACCCATGCGCGAAGCGCATTTTAATCAGAGGTGAGGCAGGGTTCCTGCGAATTGCGGAACGCAATTCGCGGGATGCCGGGAAGCGGGTTCGAGCCTCGTAGCCCGCTCCAGAGTAAATCAGGACATCCGATTTGGATGCCCTGATTTTTTTATTAGACGAAAAGAACTCGATACCGACACCCATGCGCGAAGTGCATTTTAATCAGAGGTGAGGCAGGGTTCCTGCGAATTGCGGAACGCAATTCGCGGGATGCCGGGAAGCGGGTTCGAGCCTCGTAGCCCGCTCCAGAGTAAATCAGGACATCCGATTTGGATGCCCTGATTTTTTTATTAGACGAAAAGAACTCGATACCGACACCCATGCGCGAAGTGCATTTTAATCAGAGGTGAGGCAGGGTTCCTGCGAATTGCGGAACGCAATTCGCGGGATGCCGGGAAGCGGGTTCGAGCCTCGTAGCCCGCTCCAGAGTAAATCAGGACATCCGATTTGGATGCCCTGATTTTTTTATTAGACGAAAAGAACTCGATACCGACACCCA
>CDZP01013036.1_pt1 | contig 41032 bp, 27 predicted proteins | sample 554941 | NCBI WGS metagenome assembly CDZP01 (sample SAMEA3182064, study PRJEB8094) | gut metagenome | biome: human; feature: gut; material: Stool; isolation source: human stools | place: Canada | collected 2013-01-28
TGGCGGGGCTGCCGTTTCGCGTGCTGGCGCTGCTGACGGGGAAATCGACATCGTTTCTTCGTCGCGCGGCTCAACATTCGCTGGGATCAATTTCACCGACTGAGGTAAAAGAAGCGTTTCGACTAACGATTGAGGACGGCGGCAAGACGATTTCTGATGAGGCGATCGACCTCGCTGCCAAGGCGATCGATGGTTTTCCATTTATGTTCCAGTTGGTGGGGTATCGGGCATGGAATGCTTCGCGCCAAGCCTCCGAGGTTTCTATTGAGGATGTCGAACGAGGCGCGAAACTTGCGCAAGAGGAGCTGGAATCGCGAGTTTTCGCTTCAACAGCGGCGGAACTTTCACGAGGGGACCTTGAATTTCTTCGTGCAATGAATCCGGTTGGGACGACGACCAGGCAAGAGTTGGCAGCGAGGCTTAAGAAGAGTTCCGGTTCGATTTCAACGTATAAAAAGCGTCTGGTAGAGGCTGGGGTAATTGAAGAGCCTCTACAAGGACGTTTTGAGTTTGCATTGCCAGGCTTTGGCCGATATGTCGCATCGCTTTACTAGAGGGTCGTTGCTGCGAAGGATCGCTTCGTGTCCCTTTACTGTCTCGATCTGTAACAATAAGCCTGCTTTTAGGGGCCTATCTGTTACAGACTGAGACAAACTGGCAGAGTGGCCTTCTGCTCCGCTCAAACCACCGCAAAGGGGGCCTTTGTGGTGGTTTTTGTTTTAGGCAGAGGGGAAGGCTTTGGCGAGACCGGCGCGCGTCTGCGTGTCGGTCTTTTGGTAGATAGAGCTCAGGTGGCGCTGTACCATGCGCATCGAGATGCCGAGTTCCTCGGCGACCTGCTTGAGCGGGCGTTCATCCTGGGTCACGGCTATGAGCACGTCGACTTCGCGCGGGGTGAGAGCGTGGTCGGCGATGAAGGCCTGGCGTTGCTCTTCGATGGTGGGGGCGGCGAGTGCTTCTTTTGCCAGTTGCTCGCGCTCGCGCTCCTGCTCGGTTTGGGGCAGGCGAAACAGGCCGGCTGCCACGAATGCCGCGCGGGCGGCGACGAGCAAAACGAGCGCGCCGATCATAATGAGGGCAACGTTGTCCGAGGTTACGAGAGCAAGCGAGAGGCCCGATGTAGTGAATGCGCATACATTGTTGGCGGCGCGTCCCATGCCGGCCCAGAGGGCGGGCGCATGCATGCGCGGTGCCAGCTGTGTAAAGGTGGCGGTAAAGAACGTGACAAAAAAGCCCGAACTCAGATAAAAGACGACAAGGCCCAGGTTGGGATCGGCGCCGGCCTCCACGGCCAGGATGGAAATGGTCGAGAGCACGGCGATGCCGAGCATGACAAGTCCCATGTAGCGGCGCTCGGCAAGGTCAAAGATAAGACCGGCGGCAAGGCCGCTTGCCGCCAAAAAGAGGCGCGGCCAGGTTTGCACGGCAATGGTGCCGTGGGCGTTGGAGAGTGTGACCACGTTGTCGAGGGTCGAGAACAAGCAGGCAAGAATCATGACGAGCGCGATGCTCCAGCATGACTGTTTGGCGAGGGCATGAGAGGGCTCAATAAAGGGATTGATGGCAGGCCTTTCGGGGGGCGCTTGGCAATCGCATGCTCGTTGCCTTTTGCGCTGGCAGGTGCGCCACATGAGAATTTGTGCCCCGGGATCCGGATATCTTCCCGTAACATGGTGTTACAGAAGCACCCCTTACGACAAGGAGGCTCACATGCGAAAGCAAATCCATGACAACCCAATCGACCACGACCGCGCGTGCGCTCTCTCCCACGGAACGTGGCGTCGCGTGGGCGCCAAGCTCGCCTGCGCGGGGGCTTGCGCGCTCATGGTCGGTCAGCTGCTGCTACCCAGCGTGGCGCTCGCCGCCAAATGGGTCAACGTTGGCGGCACGCAGTACAACAAGGGTGCCGGCGACGAGGCCGGAACGTGGTCCTGGGACGGCGCCGACGACATGAAGCTCAATGGCTACAACGGCGCCGGTATCAGCGCTCAGGGCAACCTCACCATCGATGTGACGGGCACCAACACCATCACGGCCGATGCCGGTCAGAGCGCTATTGCTGTTAAGAACGGTAACCTTGCCATTACCGGCGACGGCACCCTTAATGCGACGGCTCAGACCGATGTGATTGCGGCGGAAGGCGACGGCAATGCGGGTGGCGATGTGACCATCAGCGGCGCCAACGTCAACGTGACGGCTTCGGGCGCAGTGAACAAAGCGACGGGCATTCGCGCGACGGCCGGCAGCGTGACGATCGATAAGGGCGCCGATGTCAAAATCGAGGCGAAATCGGCGGAGGGGTCTTGGCGTCCAGCGGAGGGCATCTACGGTATCTTTGCCGATAACGTTCCCAACAGACATACTGCTCAGGAAGGCGAGCAGGAAGGACCGGATTATGTCTCCGTGCGCGGGGGCGACGTCACGATCGATGCCGCCAATCTGTCAATCAAGACAGCCGATGCCTGGCAGGTTTCCGCGTGCATCAATACGGTCGGTATCAAAAAGAATACCCTCATGAAAATCGTCAACGGAGCCGATGTCGCGCTTTCCGCCGGCAGTGCAGCTTCGCTCTCGGCGGGCATCAGCGCACGTTCGCAAAGCGGTGCGGTGTGGATGCTTGTCGAGGAGTCGAATCTTACGTCTCGAAGCCTGTCTGCTGCAAACGGCATCGATGCCGCCCGCAATCAAAGTTTTGGAATCATGGCAGATGCAAACACCGGGTCGGAAACGCCTCGTATCAAGATTCGCAAATCGAAGATTGAGGCTTCGGGTGCGACTGCGGGAATCTATGCGATCAACTGCAACGTCGCGACTGCGACGCTGTTCCGTGCTGCAATGATTGATTTGAGCTGGGGCGAGTCGCGCGGGAACGCGATGATTACGACTCCGACGGATGGTGCCGTGCGCGATGTGAAAAAGGTTGTTGATACGGGGAAATGGCCGAGCTCCCAGAACGGGCAGGTCGTCGGTGTTGCCGGTTCGTCTGCTATTACGGATATCGTCGGTTCTGCCGAGGTCGCCCATGATGTAGTGATTGATTTTGGAGACGGACAGGAGCCGGAGCCGACGCCGGGGCCTGAGCCGACGCCGGAGCCCGATCCCGACCCCATACCCAATCCCGAGCAGAAGCCTGGCCTCAAGCCCGTAGACAAGGACGTAAAGACCACCACGGCGGTCACCAAGACCGTTACGACCAAGACTGCCGCCGGCGCCAAAAACGCTTCCGGTGTTCTGGCTGCCACAGGCGACAACGCCGCGACGGCGGCGGCCGCCCTCGGCATCGCCGGTGCGTCCGTCATCGGCGCCGGCTTCGTCGCGTCCAAGCGCCGCGACCGCTAGCGCAAGCTTCTGCAACATAAAACAACGGAGGTACCCCTTACGACAAGGAGGCTCACATGCGAAAGCAAATCCATGACAACCCAATCGACCACGGCCGCGCGTGCGCTCTCTCCCACGGAACGTGGCGTCGCGTGGGCGCCAAGCTCGCCTGCGCGGGGGCTTGCGCGCTCATGGTCGGTCAGCTGCTGCTACCCAGCGTGGCGCTCGCCGCCAAATGGGTCAACGTTGGCGGCACGCAGTACAACAAGGGCGCCGGCGACGAGGCCGGAACGTGGTCCTGGGACGGCGCCGACGACATGAAGCTCAATGGCTACAACGGCGCCGGCATCAGTGCTCAGGGCAACCTCAATATCGGCGTGACGGGCACCAACACCGTAACGGCCGATTCCTTGCGGAGCGCTATCGAGGTCAAGGACGGCAACCTTGCCATCACGGGGGAGGGAATCCTCAACGCGACGGCCGAACCACAGAAGAGCAGGAGCGCTGTTAAGGTCGAGTGCGGTAGCCTCGCCATCTCGGGCGACGTGACTCTCAACGCGACGGCCGGGACCGATACGATAGCGGTTTCGGGGGACGGCAAGACCGGCGGCGACATGGACATCCGCGGTGCCAACGTTAACGTGACGGCAACGAACAAAGCGCCTCATACCATCGGCATTCACACGCGGGCAGGCAACATAACCATTAACGAGGGCGCCGACGTCCACGTCGAGGCGGAGGCGAATGGGGGGCTCAACGCCGTTGCAGTCTATGCCGAAAACATCTCCTGCGAGTATGGAGGGTGCATCGCGGTGGATAACGCAAAATTAGATGCGGCGGCGCGCAATGGATGCAGTGTGTCGGTCGCCCTGTATTCGTCCGGGGGTAAGGATACATATTTGAGTGTTACCAACGGAGCGGATGTTACGCTCGTGGCGAGTGATAGGGCCGACGTTTTGGATGGTGTTTGGATGCGCGCGGGGGACGGCGTGTCGCGGGTGCTCGTCGAGAATTCGAGCCTTATAGTTCGATGCGGTGACGGAACTGGCCACAGTCGTAAACATGGCTACGGAATATATTCCCAGTCCGGCTCCCAGTCCGCCATCCCTCGAATTGACATCATTAATTCAAATGTTGAGGTGTCGGGTAATGCGGCGGCAATCTACGCTGTCAATCAAGGTGATGCAGCCTCTTGTCTCTCAATTGATGGCGGATCGGTAGTTACGACTCCCGCCGGCGGCACTGTGCGAGAAACTACGGGAAACGGACTCGTCATCGGTGTTCCCGGGTCGTCTGTCATCCAGGACATTAGAACTTCCGACGAGGTCGCCCGCAGCGTGGTAATCAGCTCCGGAGATGCGGTCGAACCCGAGCCCACCCCGCAGCCTGAGCCCACCCCGGCCCCCACGCCACAGCCGGGCGGCGGCAGCGGGACCGCCGTGCCGTCCGTGACGCCGACTCAGGCGAGTTTCACGGCTGCTGCCTCCAAGCCGGCCGCGAAGGCCACCGCTGCCCAGAAGTCCGTGGGCACTCTGGCCGCCACGGGCGACAACGCCGCGACGGCGGCCGCCGCCCTTGGCATCGCCGGCGCAACCGTTGCCGCTGCCGGCATCGTCGCAACCAAGTGCCGCAAGCGCTAGGCTTTTGGTGGCAGCGCCCATTCTCGGCTTTTACAAAATCTCAATCTGTAACACCAAACCTGATAGTTGGGCTCTAGGTGTTACAGATTGAGACGAACTGTTCAGCCGCTAACCTAACGTCTCGATCTGTAACACGTAGCGAGGAATTTGGTCTCTAACTGTTACAGATTGAGACAAACGTCGGAATCGGTTCGCCGACCAGGCCCCCAACCACCACAAAGGTGCCTGTCCCCATCGTGGTGGTCGGGCGGTCGGCATAGAAAAAGTCCCCGCCGGGCGTGTGCTCGACGGGGACTTTGCCGTTTGATGGCTAGCGCTGAGGGTGATTACTCGCCCAGCAGGCTCTTGGTGATGGAAGCGGCGGCCTTCTTGCCGGCGCCCATCGCCAGAATGACCGTAGCGGCACCGGTGACGATGTCGCCGCCGGCCCAGATGCGGGGATCGGTGGTCTGGCCGGTCTCCTCGTCGGCGACGATGTAGCCCCACTTGTTGAGCTCCATCTTGCCGCCGATCTTCTTTGCGAAGGGGTTGGCATTGGTGCCGATAGCCGAGATCGCGACGTCGCAGGGGATCTCCTCGATGGCGCCCTCGATGGGTACCGGGCGGCGACGGCCGGACTCGTCAGGCTCGCCGAGTTCCATCTTCTGGACCTTGACGGCGCACACGGAGCCGTCCTCGCCAGCGACAAACTCGAGCGGGGAGACGAGCGGCAGAACCTCGACGCCTTCGGCCTTAGCGTGGTGCAGCTCGGCGCGACGGCAGGGCATCTCGTCCTCGGTACGACGGTAGGCGATGATGGCATGCTCGGCGCCCAGGCGCTTGGCGGTACGGACGGCGTCCATAGCCACGTTGCCGCCGCCAAAGACGACGACGTTCTTGCCGTGCTTGGTGGGGGTGTCGTACTCGGGGAACTTGTTGGCCTTCATCAGGTTCACGCGGGTGAGGTACTCGTTCGCGAAGAAGACGTTGGGCAGGTTCTCGCCGGGGACGTTGAGGAACTTGGGCAGGCCAGCGCCGGTCGCCACGTAGATGGCGTCGAAGCCCTGCTCGAACAGCTCCTCGGCCGTGGCCATGTTGCCCACGACGGAGTTGTACTCAAACTTGACGCCCATGTCCTCCAAGCCGTCGATCTCGCGCTTGACGACTGCCTTGGGCAGGCGGAACTCGGGGATGCCGTAGACCAGCACGCCGCCGCCGGTGAAGAAGGCCTCAAAGACGGTGACGTCAAAGCCGTTACGGGCGAGCTCGCCGGCGCAGGTGATGCCGGACGGGCCGGAGCCGACGACGGCGACCTTCTTGCCGTTCTTGGGAGCCATCTTGGGCGTGGAGGCGAGCTCGGGGCGGTCACCCAGGAAGCGCTCGAGCTGGCCGATGGCCACGGGCTCGGACTTCTTACCACGGATGCACTTGCCCTCGCACTGGTTCTCCTGCGGGCAGACGCGGCCGCAGATGGCGGGAAGCATGGAGTCCTCGCGGATGGTATCGAGAGCGCCGCCGAAGTCCTTCGCGCGGATCTGCTCGATAAAGCGGGGGATGTTGATGTTGACGGGGCAGCCCTCAACACAGAACGGCTTCTTGCAGTTGAGGCAGCGCTCGGCCTCGGCCAGCGCCATCTCCTCGGTGAAGCCCTTGTCGACGGGGCGGAAGTCGCAGGCGCGCTCGGCAGCCGGCTCCTCGTTATCGGGGGTGCGGGGCGACTTCATATCGGCAACGAAACGACCGTTAACTAGTGGCATGCGCAGCTCTTTTCCTCATAAGCCTTGAGGGACTCGCCCTCTTCGGAACGGTAAGCGGCCTGGCGGGCACGAAGGTCATCCCAGTCGACCAGGGTGGCATCGAAGTCGGGGCCGTCGACGCAAGCGAACTTGGTCACGCCGCCCACCTCGACGCGGCAGCAGCCGCACATGCCGGTGCCGTCAACCATGATGGGGTTGAGGGACGCGGTAATGGGGGTGTCGTACTTCTGGGCGGTGAGGGTCGAGAACTTCATCATCGGAACGGGGCCGACGCAGAAGACCTGGCTCACGGCCTTGTCCTGCAGCAGGCGCTCCAGCGGAGCGGTGACAACGCCCTGCTCGCCGTAGGAGCCGTCGTCAGTGGTGATGTGGATGTGGTCCTCGTCGAGGAGCTCGCGGAACTGATCCTCCATGAGCAGGAGGTCCTTGGTGCGGGCGCCCATGATGGCATGCACTTCGTGACCGGTCTCGACCAGGTGCTTGGCGACCGGGAAGGCAATTGCCAGGCCGACGCCGCCGCCAATGACGGCGCAGGGGCCCTCGGCCATCTCGGTGGGAACGCCCAGCGGGCCCACGACGTCGCGCAGCGACTCGCCGGCCTCGTAGGTGGATAGCATCTCGGTGGTCTTGCCGATCACCATGAAGATGAACTCGACCCAGCCCTCGTCACCGTTCCAGCCGGCCAGGGTAAACGGGACGCGCTCGCCCGTCTCGTTGGCGCGGACCATGAGGAACTGTCCAGCGTGCGCATGCTTGGCGATTGCAGGCGCCTCGATGCGGAACTTGAACACCTTCTCCGAGAACTGCGTCTTCTCCAGGATCTTATACATAGAACCCCTCTCTTGTTAGGGCCGCCGAACCGTGCCTCCACGGAAATGGACGGTAGCCCGAATAAAACCGTACGCGCACAGGCGTTGTGCAGACATACGGTACAAATTATACCCTCATGGACATGCTGTTTACGTGTGTCTTCGGCGGTTGGGAAAAGGGTTTATCCACTTCGACCTACCAAATAGGGATAGGTTTATTTTGGTCGGTTTTATCAGGCAAAACGGCAAAGGGGGCCGGCCTCGGGTTGTGATGAGGCCGGCCCCCTTTGGGGTGTTATGCGTGTATGGCGGCGCGGGGTTTATTGCGATGCGGCCACCGGGGCGTTTCTGTAGATAGAACCTGCCAAAACAAACCTGTCCCTAAACGGTAGGTTTTAGTGCTTGCCGTTGGCGGAGGCGGCGCCGTTGACGTGGTCGCGGGCATAGATCACGCCGTGCACGATGGCGAGACCCGCGGCGTCGGCGGCGCGGGCGCAGGTGTCCTGGAAGTCATCGGCCTCGCGGGCGCGCAGCTGTTTGAGCACATAGTCTGCCACGGCCATCTTGCCGGGAGGGTTGCCGATGCCGGTGCGGATACGGCTAAAGTCGCGGCTGCCCATCTTGTCGATGATGGAGCGCAGGCCGTTGTGCCCGGCGTGGCCACCGCCCACCTTGACGCGCACGTCACCGGCGGGGATGTCGAGCTCGTCGTGAATCACGAGTAGCTCCTCGGCCTTGATCTTGTACTCGCGGCAGAGCTTGGAGATGGGGCCACCCGAGGTATTCATATACGACTGCGGCTTGACCAGCACGATCTGGCGCTTGCCACCCTCTTCCTCGGGATCGTTGATGTTGATGAGTGCGACCTCGGCGCCGGCCTGGTTTTTCCAGTACGTGACACCGGCCTGACGGGCCAGCTCATCGATCGCCTTAAAGCCGGCGTTGTGGCGGGTCTCGGCATATTCCTCACCCGGGTTGCCGAGTCCGGCAACCATGCGAATCTTAAGCGGCTGTGCAGCTGCCATGTTCATCCTTTCGTTGATTTGTCGCCTGCTATGGTGAGCGACCCTGTTGCCGCTGTCAAATGGAGGGTAATTGAGGGCGTTTGGGGGCGTTTGGACGGACGTCGAAATCCGAGGTGGACAGTTAGTTCAGATACGTATAAGTTCTGAGGACTCGAATTACTCAATTCAATGCCGATACGTTGTTTTGGAGCTTTAGTTAGTCCATATGGCGCTGTTTTGAAGTCTACCCTGCCTTCAAATAGGGCGAATGGTATAGAGATAGCTGCAAAACAGTCTAATTCAATGCGTCCATTTATACGTATTTGAACTAACTGCCCAGCCCTGCTCGACGGCGCACGGGTGATTCGCCGTTTAGACCGGCGCGAGGCCGGTTCCGGCCCGCAGAGCGTTGAGCCAAGCGGCCTGACGCTTGCGATAGCCCTTGATACGGTACCGGAATCGGACTCCTGCGAGTCGATGCATCGTTTGGGCGAAGGCTTCGAGTGCAACAAGGTCTTTCATTTGGTCGCGATTGATAACCAGGACGTGGATGCCCATGGCCTTGAGGCCATTATTTCGATTGCCATCGTGGATGCGAGCGTTTTGAAGCTCATGCCCAATTCCGTTGTATTCGTTGTCGACTCCGGCTGCCGGGCAATATAGGTCGCAGATGGCATAGGGGATGCCCGAGGACATGTTGACCGCAAGAGTATCGAAGTCGATTCGATGGTTGAGTAGCAGGCCTCCCATGGGCAGGCTGCAACATCCGAATCCGCCAAAGCGCATGGGCGCTCCGAGAACGGCAAACATTAGGGATTCGGCTGGGGATGCGGATCCAGCCCGGGCGAGTTTGACTGCCGTGCGAAACGAGGCGTATGAGCTACTTTTGGCGAACCGTGCGACCGCCTCGAGCTCTTCGATGGTCGTGGCGGGCTCGCATTTGTAGTGCGCCTGTTCATAGCGGGTTTCGTTCTGTTGTTCGGCCGCTGACTGGTTGCCCAGGCAATCAAGATCGCCCGTCGCTTCGTAGCCATCGCCCTTGGGCCAGATGTCGTCATGGGCAATGGGGTATGTTGCCCCGGGAGGAAGGGAGTAAGTTCCGACCAGTTCCATGAGAAGCATCAAGGTTTTGGCGACTGATTCATTTTTAGAACAAAGCATGGCTGTCATGGCAGGAGACGTTGCGTAGATGTCGGCCTCGACGTGCATAATTGCACCTTCAGGAAGCGGAGCGGAGAGAATATGCTGAAGAAGTCGCTTGTCGGGGCGTCGGTTGCCTTCGTTTGAAACGAGAAGATCGAGCAGCTCGGAATCATCTTCATTCCAGGCGTCGAGTATCGAAAGTGCGCCAAAGTCTATCGCGTCATTATTGGGAATGCAGCTAGCCAAGGCCTGTGCTTGCTGTTCACTATCAATGGAGCTCCAGGGTAGGGCAGAGTACGCCCGTCGTGCGCGACGAATTGCGCGGAGGGCGGAGAAATGTGAAATCACGGTCGTCATAGCTATAACGTACTAAGTTGGCGGCAGAATGCGACCGCCATACCGTTCTTTTCGCTCAGCGGGGTGCTGGGCGCCATGAACGGCCGGGTGTTAGGAAATCGGTGGAATCGGTTGAGGGGATTGCAGGAAATTGAGCTCTGCCGAGAAGGTTGACGATGGCTACTGGACAGTTAGTTCAGATACGTATAAGGCGGCGGGCGTTCGAGGTGTTTCTAAGGGCCTTCGAGGGCGATTTGAAGATAATATATGCGGCGGTTGTACTCGAAAACGATGAGCTTCGGGCGGCATGGCATCCGCCGGGGAGCTCAGAAGGCTCCGAACGGACCTTTGGAGCTTTAAAAAATACGTATCTGAACTAACTTTCCAGGGCGGATTGGCGAGGAATAGAAAAAGGGTCGGAAGCGAGCTTCCGACCCTTTAAAAACATCAAAGATGATGCGATACGCGTTGGACTACAGCGCGAAGTCGCCGCCGACGAGCGTGGAGACGGGCTCCTCGTGGTAAACGGCGGAGATGGCCTGAGCGAACTCCTCGGCGACCGAGATGGTCTTGATCTTGCCGCCGACCTCGACGGGAATGGCGTCGGTGACGACGCACTCGACGATCGGGGCGTCGTTCAGGCGCTCGATGGCCGGACCGGAGAAGATGCCGTGGGTGGCGCAGACGTAGATGTCGCCAGCGCCCATAGCCTTGAGCTCCTTGACGTTGGCGCACAGGGTGCCAGCGGTGTCGATCATGTCGTCGTTGATGACGCAGGTCTTGCCCTTGATGTCACCGATGATGCCCATGACCTCGGCGGCGTTGTGGCGCGGACGGCCCTTGTGGGCGATGGCCAGGTCGCAGCCGAGCATGTCGGACAGCTTCTTGGCGGCCTTGGCACGACCCACGTCGGGGGAGACGACAACCAGGTTGTCGGTGTCGAAGTGCATGTCGTTGTAGTACTGGCCAAACAGCGGCAGTGCGGACAGGTGGTTGACCGGGATATCAAAGAAGCCCTGGATCTGACCCTGGTGCAGGTCGAGGGTGATGATGCGGTCGACGCCGGCGCGCTCGAGCAGGTTGGCGACGAGGCGGGCGGTGATGGGCTCGCGCGGGCCGGCTTTGCGGTCCTGGCGGGCATAGCCGTAGTGGGTGATGACGGCGGTGATGGAGCGGGCGGATGCGCGCTTGGCAGCGTCAGTGGCGATGAGCAGCTCCATGAGCATGTCGTTGACGTTGCCGCCGGCTACGGACTGAATCAGGAAGACGTCGGCGCCGCGGACGGTCTCGTCGTAGCGGGCGTAAATCTCACCGTTGGCGAACTGCTTTAGCGTAAGGCCCGAAAGCTCGACCCCAAGGTACTCAGCGATCTTCTGAGCGAGGGGACGGTTGGAGGAACCGGAATACACGCGGATGGACTTGCGCATATTCTCCGACTTCTCGGGATCATTAATCGGCATTACCCTTCTCCTTTATACATCGAATGCCATATAGATGCCTTTTTGCATTGTAACCGTGCTGCGGGGTTAATCGGGTCTTGATAACGTCTTTACCGTCAACGGACACGAACCGACCACTCATCCGGTCGCGCAGGTCACGATAGAAAAAGGAGCCGTCCCCGTGGGAACAGCTCCTTTTGTGCTTGGCGAAACGTTATGCCTCGTCGTCCTCGTGCAGACGGCGGCGATAATCGGCGGCCCAGCCCTCAATATTTACCTGACGGGCGCGGCCCAGACCGAGTGCGTCGGCCGGGACCGGCTCGGTGATGACGGAGCCGGCGGCCACGAGCGCACCGTCGCCAATCTGGGCGGGCGCGACCATCATGGTGTCAGAACCGATGAAGGCATCCTTGCCGATGACGGTCTTGTGCTTGTGGACGCCGTCGTAGTTGCAGGTGATGGAGCCCGCGCCTACGTTGACGCCGGAGCCCATGGTGGTGTCGCCGATGTAGGACAGGTGGGGCACCTTGGAACCCTCGCCGATCGTGGACTTCTTGATCTCCACGTGCGTGCCGGCCTTGGATCCGTCGAGCATGTGGGTGCCCGGGCGCAGGTAGGCGCGCGGGCCGCAGTCGACGCCGTTCTCGATGACGGCCTCGATGGCGATGGTCTCATCGATGATGCAGCCGCTGCCGACGGTGGTGTCGGTGAGGCGGCTGTTGGGGCCGAGCTGGCACTCCTCGCCCACGGTGACGTGGCCGATCAGATGCGTCTGCGGCCACACGACGGTGTCGCGGCCGATAACGGCATCGGGGCCGATCCAGGCCTGCGTGGGGTCGATGAAGGTGACGCCCTCGGCCATCCAGTGCTCGTTGATGCGGTCGCGCGCGATGGCGGTGAGCTGTGCGAGCTGGATGCGGCTGTTGACGCCCAGGCCGTCGCGGTAGTCGTCGCAGTGGAAGATGGAGACTGCCTGGCCGTGGCCCTTGAGGATCTCGAGCATGTCGGGCAGATAGTACTCGGACTGCGCGTTGTCGTTGCCGATCTCGTTAATGTGGGCGGCGAGCTGCGCGCCGTCGAAGGCGTAGCAGCCGGCATTGCACTCCAGCAGCGTGGCGGCCTGCTCGGGCGTGCAGTCCTTCTGCTCGATGATGCGCTCGATCTGACCGTCGGCGCCCAGCTTGATGCGGCCGTAGCCAAAAGGATCGGGCGGGGTCATGGTCATGACGGTGCAGGCGAGCTCGCCGGTGGCGACGGTCTGCGCGAACTTGGCGACGGTGTCGGCGGTGATGAGCGGCAGGTCGCCGTTGAGCACGACGACGGGGCCTTGCGTGATGCCGCAGGCCTCGAGCGCGACCTTGACGGCGTGGCCGGTGCCCAGGCGCTCGGTCTGCTCGACGCACTCGACCTTGGTGGCGCTGTTGGCATAGGCGCCATCGATGAGGGCGCGCATCTCGTCGGCGTGGCTGCCGATGACGACCACGACGCGGCTGCAGCCGGCCTTGATGGTGGCGTCGACGATCCACTGAACCATGGGCTTGCCCAGGATCTTGTGCGAAACCTTGCAGTGGTTCGACTTCATGCGGGTGCCCTCGCCGGCGGCGAGGATAATTGCGGTTGCGTCCATGTGATCTCCTGTTACGTTATAGAGACGTGTGTTTGGAAACGATACACGGCGCAATATGATACCGCAGGCATATGATGAGCGCGTAACGATTGACGCGCGGCAGCTGAGGTTTGGGCCGCTGGTGTGGTGTTTGCGCTGCTTGCGTGCGGCGTTGGCGGTGCTGCGGAGCTGTCGTTTGAGCGAGGGGACGGGGGTACCCGTGGACAACATACGAGAGGGGTTTGGCGGCGAGCCCGTCGCGGCATTCTCGATGTCGCATCCGGCTGTGCCGGCACTCTATATAGTGCTGACGCTGGGGCTCACCATGTTCTCGATGCAGCCGGTGCTGATTGCGCTGTCACTTGCGGGCGGGCTGGCGTATGGATTTGCGACGCGTGGGGCTGCCCGCACGCTGGGCGCACTCCGCTGGCAGCTGCCGGTGATTTTGATTATCGCGCTGGTCAATCCACTGTTTAGCGCTTCGGGTTCGACGGAGCTGTTTCGTATTGGCATGCGTGCGGTGTATCTAGAGAGCATGGTTTACGGCCTGTGCATGGGCGGGCTGTTTGTGGCGAGCGTGCTGTGGTTTGAGGCCGCGGCGTCGATGCTCGAATACGACAAGGTGCTCGCGCTGCTGGGTAATGCCGCGCCGGTGATCGCGCTCATGATCTCGATGTGCATGAGACTTATCCCGCAGTTTTTGCGCCGCGGTCGTACGGTGCTGGCGGTGCAGGATGCGATTGATGTGCCGGGCCGCGCGCCGGCCGACCCCGTGCGCTCGCACCTGCGGGCGTCGAGCGTGTTGATGGGCTGGGGCATGGAAGATTCGCTGGAGCGCGCGGACACGATGCGCTCGCGCGGGTGGGGTGCCGCGACGCGTCGTACGACGTATGCGCGGTATCGACTGGGGCGCAGCGACGTTGCCACGCTGGTTGGGCTTGCGCTGTTTGGCGTGGCCACGGTGGCAGTGGCGTGGACCGCGACGACGCAGTATTCGTTTTATCCGCAGCTTTCGGTGCCGGCGCCGTGGCCGGGCTATGTCGTGTACGCTGCCTGGATGGTGCTGCCTTGCGCGTTGCACGCGATTGATGAGAAGAGGTTTGGCTGATGGCTCGGTTTGATAGGGGCTCGGCGGCGGGTGTGGCATATGGCTCGGCCGCGCCGGCGATTGAGGTGCGAGGCCTTAGTTTTGCCTATCCCGGGGCCGAGGCACCGGTACTCGACGGGCTTGATTGGCGTGTTTCCCAAGGTGCGTTTGCACTGCTTGTTGGCGGTACCGGTTCGGGCAAGTCGACGCTGCTGTCGCTGCTCAAGCCCGAGATCGCGCCGGCGGGTACGCGCTCCGGCGAGCTGCGCGTGCTGGGCGAGCCCGTCGCCGACATGGATGTGCGGGCATCGGCGGAGCGCGTGGGTTATGTGTTCCAGGATCCCGAGAACCAGATCGTGTGCGAAACCGTGTGGCACGAGATGGCGTTTGGCCTAGAGAATCTGGGCGTGTCGCGCGACGAGATGCGCCGCCGTGTTGCCGAGACCAGCTATTTCTTTGGTCTGGAGGACTGGCTTCATCGTGATACCGATACGCTTTCGGGTGGCCGCAAGCAGCTGCTGTCGCTTGCCGCCGTCCTGGCACTGCGTCCGCGTGTGCTGCTACTCGACGAGCCCACGTCTCAGCTTGATCCGGTTGCGGAGAAGAATTTCCTGCACGCGCTGTTTCGTGTGAATCGCGAGCTGGGCTGCACGGTTGTTGTGGCGACGCATCAGCCGCGCCCAATGCTCGAATACGCGACGTGTGCGTACCGGATTGAGGACGGTCGCGTGCGCGAGGTGGCGGATATGGCTTCTTTGGGACGCCGAGAATCGCTGTTTTCCGATGGCATGTTGGGGTGGGGTGCCATCCGATGTGCAAAAAACGGAGTATTCAGCAGGCGTGAGGACAATTTGGGCTCTCTGGAGCCGCCCGGGGACGTATCGAGCGCGAAAAAAAGTTCGAAATTGGACAAATCGTCCGAATTTGTGGCGCAAACGTCGCTCGAGAACGGCTCGGAAGCCTTCTCGCGCACGGATGGAAGCAGAATACTCCAAAAAATGCACGGCGGGTCGGCTACCACCCTGTCGGAAGGCTGGTTTCGCTACGATCGAGCGTCCGGCTGGGTGCTGCGCGGGCTCGATGCGTCGTTTTCGACTGGCGCGGTGCATGCGGTTGTGGGCGGTAACGGCTGCGGCAAGTCGACGATGCTTTCGGTGCTGGCCAAGACTGCCAAGCTGCAGCGTGGTCGTATGGTGCGCAGGGCGGCCTCGGCGGCGCTGCTGCCGCAGAACCCCAAGGCCCTGCTGGTCGCCGAGACAGTGCACGACGAGCTGATGGAATGGGCTTCGACCTGCGGATATGACGAGGCTGTGGCGCGGGAGCGCACGGCGCAGCTGGGATTGGACGGCCTGGATGCGCGCCATCCGTACGATCTTTCGGGTGGTCAGCGTCAGCTGCTCGCGTTGGCAAAGCTGCTGTTGATTGGTCCGGAGCTGTTGCTGCTCGACGAGCCCGCGAAGGGGCTGGACCTGACGAGCCGCCGCATTATCGCTCGCGCCCTATGCGAGCATGCGCAAGCCGGCGGCACCGTCATCATGGCCACGCACGACTTGGACTTCGCCGAGCAGGTTGCCGACGACGTTGCCATGATGTTCGACGGCGAAATTGCTTGCATGGAGCCGCCGGCAGATTTCTTTGCCGACAACGTGTTTTATAGGGCGTGATGGAATGGCGGATTATCGCGGCTCGCGCCTACTTGTAAAACTGGAGATTCCGCTGTTGTTGGCGGTGCCGGCGGTAATGGCCGCAGCATTGCTGGCGGGCATTGAGCAGGCAGCACTTGCCATGCTGATTGTGGTGGCGCTCGTGCTCGCGCTGTTCTTTGCAGGCTACGAGGCGTCGCGACCGGGCCTGCGCCAGATTATGCCCACGCTAGTGTTGGCGGCGCTGGCCGCGGCGGGCCGCATCTTGTTCGGCCCCATTCCCGACTTTAAACCGGTGAGCGCCATTGCCATTATTGCGGGGGCGACGCTTGGTCGCCGTAACGGCTTTATGGTCGGTGCGCTGGCGGCGTTGACCAGCAATTTCTTTTTTGGACAGGGCATGTGGACGCCGTGGCAGATGTATGCCTGGGGCCTGGTTGGCTATGTTGGCGGTGCGCTGGCGCATGCGGGTGCGTTCGACCGTGCGGATGGAACCGTGCGCATGCCGGCGCTGATGGCGTACGGCTTTGCTTCGGGTCTGCTGTACGGCGTGGTGATCAACGCGTATGACATTATCGGTTTTGTACAACCGCTCACGTGGGCGGGCGCCGTGGCGCGTCTTGCCACCGCCGTACCGTTCGATATCACGCACGGCTTCGGGACCTGCGTGTTTTTGGCCGCCCTGTACAAGCCCTGGTGTCGCCGCATCAGCCGAGTCGTCGTGAAGTACGGGCTGTAGGGCTGGTTGCGTCGGAGCGTGAATCAATACTGCCAATACTGCCGAAGCGCCATTTCAAAACTATGCCGGTTTACGGGGCTAGATTGGCGCGGGCCGACCATACCGGCTTTTTTCGAAATAGAGCAAGCCGTTTACCTGCGGTTTTATTATCTCGGAATTGTGTATGGTTGGGGGTTCGCGATTCAGCCCCGTAAACCGTCACAGTTTTGAAATGGCCGGCTGATATGACGGGCATCGTGGCCCTCAAGAGCAAAATTGATCCGTTTTCTTCCGTCTCCAGATGTCCCCGGGGAATCAGCTGAACCCGCCCGCCACGAAATCGGCCTATCTACTACGTTTGGCCCGACATCCGCAAGCACAATCGCGTTTTATGAAAAGCCGCAGGCTTTCTACCTGCGGTTTTCTTTTCGCAATGCTCACTATGGTTGAGGGTGGCGGGTTAAACGTAGTAGATGGGCACGTTTCGTGGCAGACGGGTTGCGCTGACGCTCCCGCAAGACGAAAGCGCCCCGCTTTTCTTCGCCTTTGGGAGCTTAGTTGGGCTAGAGCTCCAGGGTGAGGGTGACGGGGCAGTGGTCACTGCCGAAGATGTCGCCGCGGATGCCCGTGTCACGCACGTTGTCGGCGATTGCGTCGCTTACCAGGAAGTAGTCGATGCGCCAGCCTGCGTTGTTCTTGCGGGCATTAAAGCGGTAGCTCCACCAGCTGTAGACGCCCTCGACGTCCGGATTGGCCGCGCGCCAGGTATCGGTAAAGCCGGCGTTGAGCAGCTCGGTAAACTTGCCGCGCTCCTCGTCCGAAAAGCCTGCGTTGCCACGGTTGGACTTGGGGTTCTTAAGGTCGATTTCCTCGTGCGCTACGTTAAAGTCGCCGCAAGTTACGACGGGCTTGCCGGTCTCGCGCTCGAGCGCGTTCAAAAAGCCGCGGTAGGCATCGTCCCAGGCCATGCGAACGTCGATGCGGGCGAGTTCGTTTTGAGCGTTGGGCGTGTAGACATCCACGAACCAGAACTTGTCGAACTCGAGCGCGCAGACGCGGCCCTCGGTTGCGGCTTGGGCGACGAGCTCGGCCGTCTCGCCCTCGCCGGCGTAAGGTAGCAGCGCATCGGCGTGCAGCGTACGCAGCGGCTCTTGGCGGCTAAAGACCGCGGTGCCGGAGTATCCCTTGCGCTCGGCGTAGCTCCAGGTTTGGTGGTAGCCGGGCAGGTCGACATCGACCTGGCCTTCCTGCAGCTTGGTTTCTTGCAGCGCCAGGATGTCGACATCGAGTTCCTGCGCAATCTGGATAAAGCTCGGGTCCTTTTTGAGCACGGCGCGCAGGCCGTTAACGTTCCACGAGGCAAACGTGTAAGTCTGAGGCATGGTGTCCTTTCGACGAGGTTGTCAGGCTTAAGATTAACGCAACATGGGCGGGGTGGGCTCCGCGGGCGGCGGCCCAGGGGCAACGCGGCGGAGTATCGTCCGCTGTCGCCCAACCGGCGAGGACGGAGGACCTACATGACACAGGCGATATCGGACCCCAAGCAGGCGGCTGCCGCACTGGCAGAGCTGTTCGACACCCACCAGCATGTGGCGTTCTTTGGCGGCGCGGGCGTTTCCACGGCCAGCGGCATCCCCGACTTTCGCAGCGTGGATGGTCTGTACCATCAACAATTTGCCTATCCGCCCGAGACCATGCTCTCGCACAGCTTTTACGCGACGCATCCGGCCGAGTTTTTCGACTTCTACCGCACCAAGATGATCGCGCTGGGCGCCAAGCCCAACCGTTGCCACACCAAGCTGGCCGAGTTGGAGCGTGCCGGCAAGCTCGATGCCGTGGTGACGCAGAACATTGACGGCCTGCACCAGGCGGCCGGCTCGCGTCGCGTGTTTGAGCTGCACGGCTCGGTGCATCGCAACATTTGCCAGTCGTGCGGCGCGGTCTATAGCGCCGAGTGGATTTGCTCGCGCGAGCACGAGGACGCCGCGGGCGTGCCCGTGTGCCCCGCGTGCGGTGGTCGCATCAAGCCCGATGTGGTGCTATACGAAGAGCCGCTCGACGAGCATGTGTTGACCGGTGCCGTTGCCGCCATCGCCGCGGCCGATGCCCTCATTGTGGGCGGGACCTCACTCGTGGTGTATCCGGCGGCAGGCCTTACGCGATACTTTACCGGCGATACGCTGGCCATTTGCAATTTGGCGCCCACCGATCAGGATGCAAATGCCGACCTGCTGATTTCTTGCGACATCGCGGCCGCGTTTGCGTTCTAGCCCGCGTGCGCGGATACAATAGAAAGACTGATTGCAAAGCGACCCCGCCGCCAGCGCCCGAGCGCGGCGGCGGGGGCATTTTAGGAGGATGTTCATGGCGAACGATAGCAAGACATGGCGGTGCGGAAAGTACGAGCTCAGCTTTGACCGTCCGCGCATCATGGGCGTCCTCAACGTGACGCCCGATTCGTTTAGCGATGGCGGCGAGCACTTCGATCCGGATGCCGCGATTGAGTACGGCTTGGCGATGCTCGACGCCGGTGCCGACATCATCGACGTGGGCGGCGAGTCCACGCGCCCCGGCTTTACCCCGGTCAACCCCGACGAGGAGGCCCGCCGTGTGCTGCCCGTGGTGCGCGCACTGGCCAAGGAGGGCGCCATCGTCTCGATTGACACGCGTCATGTGGCGGTTGCCAAGGCGGCCGTGCGCTGCGGCGCCTCGATCGTCAACGACGTGACCGGCTTCACCGACCCCAAGATGGTCGAGTTTGTTAAGACGAGCACCTGCGGCGTCATCGTGATGCATGCCGGCGAGGTCGCCGCGCCCGCGCGCACGCACGCAACGGTGCAGCTCGATACCTCGGCAGCGGCGTTTGTTGCCGAGAAGGCACGCGAAGCGGCTGCCGAGGCCGCGCGCGAGGCCGAGAAGCCGGCCCGTCGCCGTCGCGGCAAGTTGCTGGGCGAGCCTAAGCCGGAGGCCAAGCTTCCGGGCGGCGTGGTACAGCCCTCGTTGCCGTTTGGTGAACCGGAGCCCACGTCTGAGCCCGCAAGCGAGCAGGAGGCGCCCGCCGTCGAGCAGGCTACTGCCGCCGAGACCGTCGCACCCGCGCCCGAGGCCGCGCCCGCAGCCACCGAGGCCGCATCGGAGCCCAATGACCACCTGGCCGCCATGATGCGCCGCAGCGCCCGCCGCGAGGAAGCCTACGTGCCCACCTCGCAGCTCCGCCGCTTTACCCTGCCCGATTCGGCGCCCATCATGCGCCGCGTCATGGGATTCCTTTCCGACCAGGCCCGCACGCTCATCCATGCCGGCGTGTCGCGTGACCGCATCTGCATCGACCCCGGTCCGGGCTTTGGCAAGTCGGCTAACGAGGATATCGTCATCCAGCGCGAGACCGCCAAGATGGCATCGCTGGGCTATCCGCTCATGTGCGCCGTGTCGCGCAAGCGCTTTGTGGGCGCCGTCTCGGGCGTGACCGAGGCCGCCGAGCGCGATGCCGCCACGTTTGGTGTGTGCCTGGGTGCGATCCAGGCCGGCGCCAACATCGTGCGCGTGCACGACGTCGCCGGCTTTGCGCAGTTCCTGAACGGCTACTGGGCCGTTGCCAAGCCGCAGCCGCGCCGCGCGTTTGTGGCCGTGGGCTCCAACCTGGGGCATCGCTGTGACAACATCCGCGCCGCGCGCGACATGATCGCCGAGATTCCGCTCACCTGCGTGTCCAACTGCTCGCGCATCTACGAGAGCGAGCCGGCCTACGAGACGCGCCAAGACGCGTTCGCCAACGCCGTCATCGAGATCAAGACCGAGCTGGCGCCGCTGGTGCTGCTCGACGAGCTCATGAAGATCGAGGCCGAGCTGGGCCGCGACCGTTCCAAAAAGGCCAAGGCCAACGGCCCGCGCACTATCGACCTGGACCTGCTGTGGATGGATGGCGAGACCCACGGCGGCAAAAAACTGCGCCTGCCGCATCCGCTGATCGGCGAGCGCGACTTTGTGCTGGTGCCGCTCGAGGACCTGATGCACGACCCGGCGCGGTTCTTCCGCTACAACGGCGTCGAGGTCAAGGAGCCCGAGGACCGCGTGGGCCATATCGTGGGCGAATTGGGGCGCATGTAGATGATCGAGATGAATGCTGTTGCCGCTGGTACCGAGCTCGACGCGGCGCGTGACGCGGGCCGCGAGGGCGTGTCCGCGGGTTGGTGCGCTTGGAGCGCGGGCGATGCTTCGCTGACGTTTTCGCTGGTCGTGCGCCCCGATGTGAATATGCACGCCTTCCACGGCCTGCCGTTTGTGGCCGCGATGGGCATGATGGATGCGCTCGTGGGCACGGCTTCGACGCCGGGGTTGGGCCTTGCCGGCAAAGTGGGTATCCAGTGGCCGAGCGATATCGTGTGCGGTGCGCCTGCGTTTGAGACGTCACTCGCGCGCGTTGCCGTGAACGGCGGTGCCGGTGCCGCGGGTATGTTTGCCGCGGTGACGGTGGATGTTGAGCGTGCGGCGCTGGGTGAGCTTGGCGTGGATATGGCAGATGAGGCGCTGATCGAGGCATTGGCCGCCGCCGTGCTGGTCCGCGTGGACACCTGGGCAGTTGCCGCCAACACGCCGCAGGGCGCCGCCGGCCCGCTGGCTCCGGTGCTGGGCGAGTACTTTGACATGGTGCCACTGCTGGGTCGTCAGGTCGCGGCGGTGTCGCCCAGCGGTTTGCCGCTTGCGGTCGGTGTGTTTGCGGGCCTGGACATCTGGGGGCGCGCGACCATCAAGACCGATGCCGGCGAGCAGGAGTTTCCGCCCGAGGCCGTACGGATTCGCGGACTGTAACGCGAGGCGCCCGCGCTCAAAGATAGCGATGACAACAAGACCCTCCTCGGCTGTGCCGGGGAGGGTCTTTACGCGACTACAGGGTGGCATCGCGGTTCTATTCCTCAAAATTGAAAATATTTCGATTTTGAGGAATAGAATTAAGCCAGCTCGGCCTTTAACGAGGTATATTCGTTGCAGAGTCTATTCCTCAAAACTGAATAATTTTCGTTTTTGAGGAATAGCGATAGAAGACCGCAGGGAGGCACCAATGAAACTCATCAATAGAACGTCATATATGGACACGTTGACGAGCCTTATTGGCGTACCGGACATCAAGGTCATAACGGGCATTCGCCGTAGCGGTAAGTCAAAATTGCTCGAGGCCCTCCGCGATTACGTGGAGGCGAATCTGTCCAATTCGAATGTCATCCATATCAACTACAACCTCGACGAGTTCGAGGGCCTGCTCGAATATCATGCCCTGCTCGCCTATGTAAAAGAGCATCGAGTGCCCGACAAGCAAAACTTCCTGCTTATCGACGAGGTTCAGATGTGCGACGGCTTTGAACGTGCGATCAACAGCCTCCATGCATCCGAGCAGTACGACATTTTCATTACCGGATCGAACGCCTTTTTGCTGTCGAGCGATCTGTCGACGCTCTTTACGGGGCGCACGTTCGAGATCGAGGTTTTCCCATTCTCGTTTGAGGAGTATCGTCTCTATGGCGACGAGGGCGAGGTCGACCGCGACTTCGATGAGTACGCGAGAACCGGCGGTATGTCCGGCTCTTACCCTTATCCACTGCAGGAGCAGCGCTATCAATATCTCTCTAATGTCTTCAAAACGCTCATCGTGAGGGATATCGTGCAGCGGCATAACGTGAGAAACGAATCGGCGCTGCTGCGCATTGCCGATTACATGATGGACAACGTTTCCAACATTACGTCGGCACGCTACATTACGGATGTTTTGAATGCGGATGGGCTAAAGATAACGAACAAGACGGTCGGCGCGTACATGGGGTACCTGTGCGATGCGTTTGCCTTCTATAAAGTTCGTCGATATGACATTCGCGGCAAGAAATACCTTAAGAGCGGCGAGAAGTATTACCTGGCAGACCATGCGTTCAAATACGCGCTGCTCGGTACACGCGATATGGACTGGGGTCGCGTGTACGAGAACATGGTGGCCATCGAGCTGCTGCGCCGCGGATATGAGGTATACGTCGGCGTACTCTATAAAAAGGAAATAGACTTTGTAGCAATCAAGCGAAGCGAGAAGCTCTACATTCAGGTGAGCGACGACATCAGCTCGGATAAGACATTTGAACGCGAGATTTCACCACTGCTGAGCATTGGCGACGCGTACCCCAAGATGATTCTCGCCCGCACGCATCACGAGGCCACGGACCGCAATGGGGTGCAGATCGTGGACCTGGCGAGGTGGTTGTGCGGCGAGGCTTAGCAAAAAAACCTATTCCTCAAAACTGAAAAATTTTCGATTTTGAGGAATAGGATTGGCGGCTGGTTGCTGCGACCTGGCGTTTACTCTATCCCAGCTCCTGCATGCGGCGGTAGATTTCGCAGATACCCTTGATGGTGAGCTGTCCGTCGACCACGTCGAAGGCATCGGTCGAATCGGCGACGATGCCGGCGAGACCGCCTGTGGCGATAACGGTGGCATCCTCGCGGCCCAGCTCGCGCTTCATGCGCGCGACCAGGCCCTCAGCCATGGCGGCGGCGCCCGTTACGGCGCCGACCTTGATGCACTCCTCGGTATCGCGGCCGATGGCGTGCTCGGGCGCCTCGAGCGGAACGCTGGCGAGCTTGGCGGCTCGGGCGGCGAGCGCGTCCATCGAAATGCGGATGCCCGGCGCAATCGCTCCACCAATGTAATAACCGTCCTCGTCGATGACGTCGATATTGGTCGCGGTGCCAAAGTCCACCACGATTGCCGGCGCGCCGTAGAAAGTTTCGGCCGCAACGGCGTTGGCGACGCGGTCGGCGCCTACGGCTTGGGGACGCGCCGCGCGCAGCTTGGTCACCGCGGCCGTCTGCGGCCCAATGACGATGGCGTCTGCGGCAATGCGGTCGGCCACGGCGTGCCATTCGCGCGAGAGCTGCGGCACCACGCCCGCAAAGGCGATCGCGTCGACCGCGTCGAGCGAAAGGCCGTACATCTTAAAGAAACCCATCAGGCGCACATGGATCTCGTCGGCGGTATAGGAGCGGTCGGTGGGCATGCGCCACGACTGCACCAGCTCGTCTCCGTCAAACAGGCCCATGGCCGTCTGCGTGTTTCCCATATCGATAGCGAGCAGCATGTCTACTCCCAGTGTTGGCATAAAAGGACGCGCACCATTGTATACGCGCCGCCGACGGCGCTCGGCTGCGATTCGTTTACGGTGATAGGGGCTGAGGGGTTTAAATATGAAGGAATTATGCTCTACGAGATTTTCCTTGCCGTTTACTGAACTCCCACGTAATATTCTTTCTTGCGCACATGAGGCGCCCAGACATTGCGGGGTGGAGCAGTCTGGTAGCTCGCCGGGCTCATAACCCGGAGGTCGTAGGTTCAAATCCTGCCCCCGCGACCAAGAACTTGCAGCTCGTCGGCCTAGCCGGCGAGCTTTTTTGTTCAAGACTTTAGTCTGCTGGGCGCGCAGCGGCCAGCTTCAACCCACCCGCTACGCGGGTGGAGACAAACGGCTTTACAAAGCCACCCCTCCGACCGATATTGACGATTGTTCAGGCCGTCAAGAATTCGAGTCGAAGGGGTGGTCGCCATGGCCCAGAAGGCCTACAGCCTTTCCCACACGAAGTGGATGTGCAAGTACCACATCGTGTTCACGCCGAAGTATAGGCGCAAAGTGATCTACAACCAAATCAGGAGCGACATAGGGGAGATCCTCAGGAAGCTGTGCGAGTACAAGGGGATCGAGATAATCGAGGGGCACCTGATGCCCGACCACGTGCACGTGCTGCTGGCGATCCCGCCGAAGTACAGCGTCGCGAGCGTCATGGGCTACCTGAAGGGGAAGAGCTCGCTGATGATATTCGACAGGCACGCCAACCTCAAGTACAAGTTCGGCAACAGGAAGTTCTGGGCGGAGGGCTACTACGTGTCCACCGTCGGCCTGAACGAGGCGACGATCGCCAAGTACATCAGGGAGCAGGAGTCCCACGACATCGCGCTGGACAAGCTGAGCGTGAAGGAGTACGAGGACCCCTTCAAGAGGAGGTGACCCCGCCGGTTCGACCGGCGCGCCACGGGTCAAGATGCACTAGGCCTGGACGAAGTCCGGGCCCGCGCCTTTAGACGCGAGCCCGGAGCCCGTGGGTTATACCCTAAGAGCAAACCACCCTTTTTAAGGGTGGTTCTGATTTATTCCGAGACCGTGTTTTCGGTCCAATTCTCGGCCTCTCAAACAAAATCTCGATCTGTAACATCTAGACCCGATTTGGGCGGCTAGGTGTTACAGATCGAGATATACCGGTGGGTTGGGTCGTGTTTGTCTAAATCTGTAACACGAGGGACGGATTTTGCCGAGTTGTTGTTATAGATTGAGATTTTCTAGCAGGCGGGTTTGGTTTGTCTCGATCTGTAACAGTAAGACCCAGTTTTACCGCGTAACTGTTACAGATTGAGACAAACCGACGGGCCGCCCCGCCCACCCCCCATCCACCTGCCGCCACCTGATATTCGCCGATTTCCGTTGTGCCGCTGTGCCCCCATGCCATATCCTCTAGACAACTACGCGGCATCATCGCCGCCGCGCCTACAAGAGAGGAATGTCCATGACCGCACCTGCACCCAAGCTGCTCCAGCCCATTACGGTTGGCCCCCTTGAGCTCAAAAACCGCATTATGTTTCCGCCGCTGACCACCGGTTACGAGGAGCGCGACGGTTCCATTGGCGAGCGCAGCCTGGCTTTTTACGAGCGCCTGGCCCGTGGCGGCGTGAGCTACATCGTCATCGGCGACGTTGCTCCCGTCATGACCGCAAGCCCCACGCCCAAGCTGGCGACCGACGCTCAGATCCCCACGTTTAAGGCCCTGGCCGATGCCGTCCACAAGCACGGCGCCAAGGTCGCGCTGCAGCTGTTCCACCCCGAGTACGACGTGCCCGGTGTCGGCCGCATGGTCATGGGATCCATGGCTGCCGCCAAGGCCGCGCAGGAGGCCAAGGCCGCTGGCGACGAGGAGACCTTTGCCGCCAAGATGGCCGAGTCCAACGAGATCCGCAACCAGGCCTACGCCAAGCTGCATCACGACATGCAGCACTTTGTGAACGAGGCGAGCGTGGAGCAGCTCACCCAGATCAAGGAGGCCATCGCTGCCTCGGCCGCTCGCGCGCAGCAGGCCGGCATCGACGCCATCGAGGTCCACGGCGACCGCTTGGTGGGTTCGCTGTGCTCGGCCATCCTCAACCAGCGCACCGACGAGTACGGCGGTTCGTTCGAGAGCCGCGTCCGCTACGCGCTGGAGGTCGTCGCTGCCATTAAGGAAGCCGCGCCGCAGCTGATGGTGGAGTACAAGCTTCCCGTGATCATGGAGAACCCCGACGGCACGCCGCGCGGTAAGGGCGGCCTGCAGCCCGACGAGGCCTGCGAGTTTGCCAAGCTGCTCGAGGGCGCGGGCATCGACATGATCCAGGTCGCGCAGGCCAACCACACCGGCAACATGGGCGACACCATTCCGCCCATGGGCGCCATGCCCTACAACTGGACGCTGCCCGTGGCCGAGCGCGTCAAGGCCCTGGTCTCCGTGCCGGTGGCAACCGTGGGCCGTGTTGTCTCGGTCGAGGCCGGCGAGAAGATTCTGGAAGACGGCGCGGCCGACATCATCGCCTACGGCCGCTCGCTCATGTGCGACCCCGACATTGCGCTGAAGGCCGCCACGGGTGAGCCCATCCGCGAGTGCCTCAACTGCAACAAGGGCTGTGTCGACGCGATTCAAAACCGCAAGTACATTTCGTGCGTGCTCAACGCGGAGAACGGCGACGAGGCGACCATCGCCATTAAGCCGGGCGAGGGCGACAAGAAGATCGCCGTGGTGGGCGGCGGCATCGCCGGCCTGGAGGCCGCACGCGTGGCGGCCAAGCGCGGCTACGACGTGACCATCTACGAGGCGAGCGATCACCTGGGCGGCCAGATTGTGCTGGCGGCTGCGCCTCCGCGCAAGGACGAGATCATGCGCTCGGTCGAGTACTACGAGAAGATTCTGCCTGGCCTGGGCGTGAAGGTTGAGCTCAGCCATGCCGCTACCGCTGAGGACCTCAACGCCGCCGACGCCGCGATTGTGGCCGTGGGCGCGCACGACGTGGTCATCCCCGTTCCGGGCGCCGACTCGGACAAGGTCGTCTCGAGCTGGGACGTGCTGGCCGGCAAGGTGGAGCTCAGCGGCCGCGTCGCCGTCATTGGCGGTGGCCTGGTGGGCACCGAGACTGCCGAGTATCTGCTGCAGCACGGCTGCGAGGTGGCGATCGTGGAGATGCTCGACAAGATTGCCGCGGGCGAGTCTGAGACCATTCTGCCGCTGATTATGAGCGACTTTGCCGAGCACAACGTGGAGCAGCACGTGAAGACCCGCCTGACCGCCATTACTGACGAGGGCGTGGAGGCCGTTCGCACCACCGAGGACGGCGCTGAGGAGCCGGTGAAGATCGCCTGCGATTACGTGGTGATGGCCGTGGGTTCCAAGGCCAACGCGTTTGACCTGGACGGCGTGACGGTGCCCGTGACCTGCGTGGGCGACTGCTCGGGCGAGCGTACCGCCGACATTGCGAGCGCCATTCGCACGGCATATCACGCGGCCAACGAGCTGTAGTTGAACATCGCGGCCAGGCGGGGCGGTAGCACGGATCCGTCTCGCCCGGCTGTGTCCCGTCGGGTGTCAACCGGTGCGGGGCCTGCAAGCGGAGCAGGTCCCGCCCTTTTTGTTTTGCTCCGGTGGATGGCAATGCGCGGTAATCATGAGGAGTGAGGACGTCTACTGCCTTGCAGATCACTCAAAATTATTGGGGGAGGGGTTAATAACTATATCCTCTATACCAAAGGACATAAAGAGATGTCAATTTTGTTGACAAGCGAATGACGATTAGCTGCGAGTCAGCTACCAGCGTAAATAATCGATAAAGAAATGTCGTAATTTGGTGCCAAATGCCCAGATAACGCCGCGTCTATTTTAATTAACTGCTTTGAGCAAACAGTAAAATGCTACTATCTAACTTGCACGTAAGAAAGCAGATTAACGGTTAAGGCTAAGAAGTGGCAGGTATGTCGGAAGCAACTAGGACTCGCACGCATGCGCCCGAGGTTAGGCAGCGCGCCGTCGAGATCCTCCAAGAGGGGGTCGGTCATCGCGCCCTCGCCGCGGAGCTTGGCATTCCCCAGGCCACGGCTCGTCAGTGGGCCCGCGCGTATGCCGTGGGCGGTGCCGACGCCGTTCTCAATGCCGGTTCGCATCATCACACCTACTCGTACGACGTAAAGCTCGCTGTGGTCAAGGACCGCTTGGAAAACGGCTTGACGGTTCGCGAGGCCATGATCAAGCACAAGATTCCCAGCGAGTCTTCGGTCAAGGCTTGGTGCCGTCAGTACCGCGAGAGCGGTGAGGCCGCACTGGTCGATAAGCCGCGCGGTCGCAAGCCGCGCGGTCGCAAGCCGCGCGTTAAAAAGGCGGAATAGCAAACGGGATGGTGCGCCCACAGGGGCGCATTTTTCTTGCCGCGCCAACTTTTTGGACCGGCGCGAGCCTGTCGGGACATTCTCCAAAGTGGCCAATAAACTGCGCGCAGTGGCCCGCGTGCCTGTCGCTGCGATAGGGGAGCGTCGCCCCACTGCTCCAAAGCGGATGTGCCCTTACCCCGTACGCCTAAAACTCCCCAGTTGACCGAAAACCTGCCGCCGCTGCTCCTCAATTGAGCTATAACGTTAAACAATTGCAGCGTTTTTGCATGGGGGAGTGATGGTATGACGCTACTGTATTTCCTTACCCTGTTTCCGCTGGTACCGGCGCTGGGCATGCTGCTCGCGCGCGGTGACCGCGCCCGCGATGCGGTGGGGCTTGTAGGCTCCGGCATTATTATGGCGGTGACAGTTGTAGTCGCCGTCTTGTTTTTTGGCACGGGTCCGCAGAGCTTTGAGGTTGCCCCCGGCACCTCGCATGTGCTCTCGATCATCAGCTCCGCCATCGATGCCATCCTGTGCGCCGTCATCCTGTACAACGCGTATAAATATAGGAACGCGCTCACCACGGTGCTCGGCATAGTCCAGCTGGTGGGCTCGCTCGCCTTTGCAGCCATGACGCTGCCCGCGGCCGAAGCCGTCACGGCGACGCCGCTCTACCTGGACTACATGAGCGTGATCATGGTCCTCGCCGTCGGCATTGTCGGCAGCCTAATCTGCGTGTATGCCCTGGGCTACATGAAGGACTTCCAGGCTCATGACGAGCACGAGGCCGCGCTGCGCGGGCAGACCGCGCCCGACCGTCGCCCGCAGTTCCTGGCGCTTATGTTCCTGTTCCTCTCGGCCATGTTCGTCATCGTGACGAGCGATAACCTTGAGTGGCTGTTCTGCGGCTGGGAAATCACCACCGTGTGCTCGTTCCTCATGATTGGCTACACGCGCACGCCCGAGGCCATCAAGAACGCCTTCACCCAGATCATCCTTAACATGCTGGGCGGCATCGCGTTTTTGGCCGGACTCATGTTCCTGCACGTTAACGGTATGCCGTTGACCATCTCGGGCATGATCGAGCTTTCCGGCGCCGGAACCGCGCAATCCGCGCTGCTGGTGATGCCGGTCGTTCTGCTGTCGCTCGCCGCCCTTACCAAGGCCGCGCAGATGCCGTTCCATACCTGGCTGCTCGGCGCCATGGTTGCCCCCACGCCCACGAGCGCCCTGCTGCATTCGTCCACCATGGTCAAAGCCGGCGTGTTCCTAATGGTCAAGCTGAGCCCGCTCTATGCCATCTATCCCGTGACCGGCTTTATGGTTACGAGTGTGGGTGCCATCACGTTTTTGCTCGCGGCCCTCATGGCCATCTCGCAGAGCAATGCCAAGCGCGTGCTCGCATTCTCCACCATTTCCAACTTGGGTCTCATCAGTGCCTGCCTGGGTGTCGGCGCGCCCGAGGCCGTATGGGCGGCCATCTTCCTGATCTTGTTCCACACGGTGGCTAAGTCGCTGCTGTTCCTGTGCGTAGGCACCGCCGAGCACCATATCGGCAGCCGCAATATCGAGGACATGGACGGCATGTTCAGCCGCATGCCGCACCTGACGCGTCTGATGATGCTGGGCATTATGGGCATGTTTGTGGCGCCGTTTGGCATGCTCGTGTCCAAGTGGGGCGCCCTGGTGGCGTTTGCGCAGACCGGCAACGTGCTAATGATCATGGTACTTGCCTTTGGCTCGGCCGCGACGTTCTTCTTCTGGGGCAAGTGGCTTGCCAAGCTTTCGGGCGTCGACCCCACGGCTCAAAACGTTGAGGCCAATGTCCATAAGACCGAATGGATGGCCCTCAACACCATCGCCGCGCTGCTGATTCTGTGCTGCGTGGCGTTCCCGGTTATCTCGAGCGGTCTGGTGTCGCCTTACCTCGCCATGGTGTTTGGCCGCGTGCCGTACGTTATTGGCAAGGACGCCATGTATCTGATGGTGGTTATCGTGGCTTTTATCGCCGTGGTGCTGCTGACTTCATTCCGCGTGAGCAACAAGCCGCACGTCAACGTGTACCTTTCGGGTGTGGGAACCGACAAATATCGCCATTTCCGCGGCTCGATGGGACACGAGGTGAAGGCCGAAAAGCGCAATTGGTACTCGGAGGACGCCCTTGGCGAGAAGCGTATTGGCCCCGCGGGCAGCGTCGTGTGCTGCAGCATTATCTTGTTTGCGCTGCTGTGTTGCGCGTGGATTGGGCCCGAGCGGCTTGCCATGAGTGCGCCCTCGGTGCTGCGCGGTAAGTATTTCGAAGGCTCGGGCGTCGTGGGCATATTTATTGGTACCGTGGTGTTTGCCCTGCTGGCGCCGCTTGTGGGCGGCCTGATCGACGGTCTTGACCGTAAGCTTTCGGCTCGCATGCAGGGCCGCGTGGGCCCGCGCCTGCTGCAACCCTTCTACGATGTGGCCAAGCTCCTGCGCAAGGCCCCCGCCAGCGTAAACACCATGGACGACACCTACATGGCGTGTGCGCTCATCTTTACCGTCGTGGGCGGCGGCATCTTTGTGTCGGGCTCCAACACGCTGCTGTGCGCCTTTATGGTGACGCTCGCCGCGATCTTTGTGGTGCTGGCATCCGCCTCGACGCAAAGCCCGTTTGCGCAGGTCGGCGCCGACCGCGAGTTGCTGCAGGTTATGAGTTACGAGCCCGCCGTTCTGCTGATGAGCGTGGGCCTGTACCTTGCCACCGACAGCTTCGATTCCATTGCCGTGACGGGGCAGTCGGCCCCCATCATCGTGTACAGCGCGCCCATTTTCCTCGCGCTGCTCGCGGTGCTTACCATCAAGCTGCGCAAGTCGCCGTTCGATCTTTCGTACTCGCATCACGCGCATCAGGAGATTGTCCAGGGCGTCGCCACCGAGATGAGCGGCGGCACGCTGGCCAAGATGACCCTTATGCACTGGTGCGAGACCGTGCTGTTTTTGATGTGGGTGGGCATGTTCTTTGTTTGGGACAACCCGGTGAGCTGGGTGGTCGCCCTGGTCGTGATGGTCGCGACGTATTTTGTCGAGGTACTGATCGATAACACCTTCGCACGCAGCACCTGGCGCAGCTGCTTTAAGCTCGGATGGGGCGTGGCGCTGGTGTTTGGCCTGCTCAACCTTATGCCCATCCTCGTCGACGTGTTTATTTAGGAGGCGGCATCCATGGATCATAAAATGTCGCGCTCGCCGTGGGTTATTCATTACGACGGCTCGAGCTGCAACGGATGCGATATCGAGGTGCTGGCCTCGCTCACGCCGCTGTTCGATGCGGAGCGCTTTGGCGTGGTCAACACCGGCAACCCCAAGCATGCGGATATCTTTTTGGTGACGGGGTCGGTCAACGCCCAGAACCTGCCCGTCGTGCGCCAGATCTACAACCAGATGCTCGAGCCCAAGTGCGTGGTGGCCTGCGGCATCTGCGCGTGTTCGGGCGGCGTGTTCCGCGATGCCTATAACGTGATCGGCGGCGTGGACCGCGCGATTCCCGTGGACGTGTACGCGCCCGGATGCGCCATTCGCCCCGAGACGGTGATCGATGCCATCGTGGAGGCGTGCGGCATTCTGGACCAGAAGGAGGCCGTGATGCGCGCCGGCGGCGATCCACTCACCGTGGGCGGTGCCGCTACCTGGGACGGTGGCGTTGAGCTGGGCGAGGACGGGTTTGTGGCTGTTGCGGAGGCCGGCGACGCGCCCGCCGCTGGCGACGCACCTGCTGGGACACCCGCCGCTGCAAAGGAGGCCGAGTAATGCAAAAGGCTATCTATACCACCGTTGGGATCGACGAGCTCCTGTCGCATGTCCAGGCGCTCAAGGGCGTCGGCGCGCGCTTTGTGCAAATGCACACCGAGCGCAACGTCGACGACGGCTCGTATCGCTTGGTCTATACGTTTATCAACGTTCACGCTGCTCAGGAACATATTGCGCAGGACGGCAGCTATGCGATCGAGAATCTGGTGGTTGAGGGCATCGACCAGTACCAGGAGATTCCGTCCATCAGCTCGTATTACCCCGCGGTGTTCCCGTTTGAAAATGAGGCCCACGACCTGTTTGGTCTTGCCATTACCGATATGCAGATCGACTTTAAGGGCTTTTTCTACCAGGTTTCGACTGCCGAGCCCATGAGCGTTATCACGCCCGAGGTGAAGGCCGCGCGCGAGAAGGCCATGAAGGTCCGCGCGGCTGCCGAGGTCAAGGCGCGCAAGGCCGCTGCCGAGAAGGCCGCCGCGGCTGCGGCTGCTGCAGGGGAGGGCGTTGCGGGCGCCGGCGATGCCGCGGGCGCCGCTGCTCAGCCCGCTGCGGCTGCCGGCTCCGATACTCAGCATGACGATGCCGCTGCCAAGGCCGCGCTCAAGGCTGCCGAGATGGAGGCAAAGCTCGCCGCCATGGATCCCGAGAAAGCGGCCAAGGTCCGCGCGGCGCTTGCCGCCAAGGCCGCCCGCGACAAGCAGAAAAAGGAGGCGTAAGGTCCATGGCACATCGCTCCGTTATTCCGTTTGGCCCGCAGCACCCGGTGCTGCCCGAGCCGCTTCATCTGGATCTGGTGATCGAGGACGACCGCGTCATCGAGGCGATTCCGCAGATCGGCTTTGTACACCGCGGACTCGAGAAGCTCACCGAAAAGCGTGACATGCACCAGTTTGGCTACATCGCCGAGCGCATCTGCGGCATCTGCGCCGTGGGCCACAGCTGCGGCTATGCAAGCGCCTGCGAGCGTATGCTCGGCATCGAGGTGTCCGGCCGCGTGCAGTATATCCGCACCATTTTGCACGAGCTTTCGCGCATCCACTCGCATCTGCTGTGGCTGGGCCTGCTCGCCGACGCCTTTGGCTTTGAGGCGCTGTTCTATCGTTCGTGGACCCTGCGCGAGCAGATTCTTAAGATCTTTGAGAGCACCTGCGGCGGCCGCGTGATCCTTTCGATTAACGAGATCGGCGGCCTTAAACACGACATTGAGGACTCCGAACTGGCGGGCATTGTCCAGACGCTCGATGCCATGCGTCCTGACTACGAGGCCTTGGTGCATACGTTTTTGGACGACAATAGCTGCGGCGAGCGCCTGCACGGCGTGGGCGTGATCAGCAAGAAGGACGCGCTGGATCTGTCGATGGTCGGCCCGTTCGGTCGCGCCTCGGGCGTGGATTACGACGTGCGCATGTTCCGCGACGGCGCCTATGCTGATCTGGCCGCGTTTGAGCCTATCGTTGCTAGCGATGGCGACTGCTATGCCCGCTGCCAGGTGCGTTGTGCCGAGGTCACGCAGGCCATGGATATTATCAAGGAGCTTGTGGGCAAGATTCCGCACGACGGTATCGGCGGGCGCACCAAGCTCACGCCGGCCGACGGTGCGCGCGGCGAGGTTGTGATTGAGCAGCCGCGCGGCGAGGCGTATTACTATGTGCGCGGTAACGGCACCAAGAACCTGGACCGTTTTCGCGTGCGAACGCCGACGTCGCAAAACCTGGCGGGTCTGACACATGCGCTGCAGGGCGTGCTCCTTGCCAACGTGCCCATGATTATCCTGACCATCGACCCCTGCATTAGCTGCACGGAAAGGTAGGCGCGGCATGAGTTTACTGACATTTGCCAAGACGGCCTTGGGCTCTATGGTCAAGCAGCCGGTAACGGTGTGCTATCCGCAGGAGAAGCTGGCGGCGCCCGAGCGCCTGCGCGGGCACATCGTTAACGACATGGACGTGTGCATTTGCTGCGGCATGTGCGCGCGCCGCTGCCCGGCGGGCGCGCTCGCGGTCGATCGCAAGGGCGGTACCTGGTCGATCGACCCGTATGCCTGCGTGGTGTGCGGTGAGTGCATCGAGAGCTGCCCCAAGCACTGCCTGACTATGGACACCGCCCGCACCCCAGTCGCAGCGGACAAGACTCCCACGGTGGAAACCAAGCCGGAATAGCGCTGAAATTGAGCTGGAACAGGGGCCGGCGGGGCAAAAATGCCCCGCCGTCCCCGCGCTTGGGCGCGCGGCTAGGCCGCTGTGAACAAAACTATGCCGGTTTACTACGATGAATCGCCAATCTCCCACCACACCGCATTTAGTAAAAATAAAACCGCAGGTAGATGGCTTGCGATTTTACGAAAAAAGCGAGTGTGGTCGGGGACTTCGTGTTTATCGTAGTAAACCGGCATAGTTTTGAAATGGCACCGTATCAGTAACAGCCTCTGATCCCCCGGGGACGGAGGAAAGCGGACCATTTTGGCCTTGCAAGGGCGTCTGCGCGACCCGTCCGCCACGAAATGGGCCCATCTACTACGTTTGGGCGGCCACCCTCAACCACAGCGAAAAGCGAGAAAAGAAAACCGCAGGTAGATGGCCTGCGGTTTTTCGTAAAACGCTGGTATGGTCGGAGGTATCGGGTCAAACGTAGTAGATGGGCCGATTTCGTGGCGAGCGCCATCAATTGATCCCCCGGGGACGGAGGAAAACGGATCATTTTGGCCCGTCGGCTCCGAGTCGCACCCGTTTTCCTGCGAAAACGCTGTGTCTCAACTTTGGTGAGACATTTGTCTCATGCGCAAAACCGAATCTGGAACGTGTGTCACCTGCCCTAATTGTGTCTCATTCCGTAACTTTAGGCTGATGCAAGGTCTAATCCTGCGAGAAGGGAGACGCGATGGGTAAGTACACGAGGGGTCTCTTGGCGGTGATACTGGCCGTAGTGCTGGTGTTGCCAGCCGCAGCATTCGCCATGCTGCCCGAGGCCAACGCCAGGTCCAGTACGGGAATGGACGGGCCGACAGTGAGCGGGCCGACGGTCGTCGACCCCGACACCACCGGACGCTGGGAAATCTGGGCGGCCGGCCACAGCGGCAATAAGGTGACGACTCAAAACGTCGGTCGAATCTGGACCGACAAAACGGTTGAGACAACCGGAGAAAACGAAGTGTCAGATTTTGTGACCACGCTTTCGGCGATGTCCTCGACGTCTAATTCAACCGTGACAGTCACCACGCCACTCGACATCGTGCTAGTGCTGGATGCATCTGGCTCGATGGATGATCCTATGGGTGGCGGAGATCGCACCAAGCGTATCGATGCGCTGAAGAGTGCTGCGAACAGCTTTATCGATACCATCGCCAAACAAAACGAAGGTATCGAGGGTGTCGATAGGCAGCATAAGGTTGCCATTGTTAAGTTTGCGGGTGATGAGACCGACAAAGTTGGAAACGACAAGTACCGCTCCGGCGGCCATAGCTACAACTATTCGCAGACAATGCAAGAGTTGACAGCGTGCACGGTTGGCGGCGCAAAGGGTCTTAAGGGAACGATCGATTCTATCGAGCCTGCTGGCGCTACGCGTGCCGATTATGGTATGAAACAAGCCGAGAAAAACATTAAAACTTTTGGACGCGAGGGCGCCAAGAAGGTCGTTGTGTTCTTTACCGACGGCAAGCCAACGAGCTACAGCGAGTTTGATTCTGATGTCGCCAACGCTGCCGTGACGGCTGCCAAGAGCATGAAGGACGGCAAGGCCACCGTTTATACTATCGGCATCTTTAGCGGAGCGAACCCCGCTGCCGATCCCTCGAATAAGGGAACGAGCGACGTAAATAAGTTCATGCACGCCGTGTCGAGTAACTATCCCAGCGCCACGTCGTATACGAGCGATATGCTTGGTGCGCGCGTGGAAAACTCCGACTACTACAAGTCGGCGACCAATGCCGATGAGCTCAAGAAGGTCTTCGACGACATCTCAAAGGCCATTACGTCGGAAGCACCTCACCCGACCGAAATCCACAAGGGTTACGACGCGACCAAGTCCGGCTACATTACGTTTACCGATGAGCTGGGCGACTTTATGCAGGTCGACGGTTTTATATACAACGGCACGACGTTTGACAAGCCGACAAAGACCGAGGACAACGTCGACACCTACACATTCACGGGTGATGCCGCGAACCTGGTCATCACCGTTCAACATGCCAAAGAGGGCGAGCCTCAGACCGGCGATATCGTAACGGTCAAGATTCCTGCGTCGTTGATTCCGCAGAGCCACTTTAAGAACGAAGACGGCAAGCTTTCGGTCGACAGCGCTCAGCCTATCCGCGTGAAGTACACCTCGAGTGTGAAGAGCGTTGCGCTCGACAACCTGTTTACGCCCGAGAAGGTCACGGGGCTCAAGGACTACATCGAGCATAATACGACCGTCGTTGACGGCGCCAAGACCGTGAATTTCTACGCGAACAAGTGGGCTGCCGGCGCGCTGGGCGATACGGTTGCGACCTTTGAACCTGCCGACACCAACCGCTATTACTATTTCCAGAAGCAGACGCCCATTTACACGGATAAGGCTTGCACGCAGCCTGCAAAGGGGCCCGCGCTGGCTGGCGAGGTTACCTATTACTACAAGGACGAGTTTGAGGAGCAGGGCGAGAACGGCGAGGCCAAGCCCGCCACCGCCGTCATCGAGTTTATCGGTGGCGACGCCGCGAAGTTCGACGGCGCGATTGTTCCCGATGAGAACGGTAACTTGGTGTTTACCGTGGGAACCGCACGCCTGGCCTTTATCGATGAGCTCCATACCACCAAGGATAGCGTGGGCGGCAACAACACCCGTACCGCGACCGACGTGCTCAACCCCAAGTGGAACAACACGTCTGCCAAGGCGACCGCGACGCATGTCAACTCCTACCTGGGCAACAACGGCAAGATTAGCTATAAGTACGACATGACGCCGGCAACGGTGGATACCAAGGTCAAGTTTGGTTTGACCAAGGTGCTCGTGGGCCGCGAGTGGACGAATGAGGACACGTTTGAGTTTGGGCTGACGCCCGTGGACGGCGCCCCGATGCCCGAGTCCGCGACGGCGCCCGTGACTGCGTCTGTGACCAAGCCTGACCCGGACGACAAGGCGGCCATCGGCTTCGGCACGATCAAATACAACGAGCCTGGCACGTATGTCTACAAGGTCAGCGAAAAGAACGCCGGGACCACGGTTGACGGCATTGCCTACAGCAAGAACGTCGCGGAGATCACCGTGACGGTCAAGCCCAACAAGAAGGGCGTGCTCAGCGCTGACGTGAAGGTGGCCTGGAGCGAAGCCGACGAGACCGAGTTCAAGAACGTTTACACTGCGGAGCCTGTTGAGTCCAGTGTCACCGACAAGATTGACGTGACCAAGTCCCTGACCGGGCGCGACCTTACGGCCGGCGAGTTCAGCTTTGAGCTGCGCGAGATTAAGGGTGAGGACTCTGAGCTTATCGAGACCGTTGCGAACGCTGCCGACGGTAAGGTGACGTTCAGCCCCATCAAGTACACCGAGATCGGCCAGCACACCTATACGCTGCACGAGGTCAAGGGCAATGCCGATGGTATCACCTACAGCACCGCCGAGTACACCATCGTGACGACCATTGCCGACAACGGCAAGGGCCAGCTGGTGGCTACGCACGAGCTGAAGGATGCCAAGGACGCCAAGGACGTCAAGAGCATCGAGTTCAAGAACGTCTACACCACGAATGCTGCCGAGGCATCGCTTGCGGGCAAGAAGAGTCTGCAGGTTCCCGATGGTCTGACCCCGGCCGACATCACCGGCAAGTTTACCTTTACCGTGATCGGTGAAGAGGGTGCGCCTATGCCTGCGAGTACGAGCGTGCACAACGACGCCGACGGCAAGGTCGACTTTGGCAAGATCACCTTTACGCTCGACGACCTTAACAAGGCCCTGGGTGAGAAGTCCAAGAAGCGCGAGCACACCTTTACCTACACCGTGACCGAGTCCGGCGAGGTCGCTGGCGTGACCAACGACGCCAAGCTGTCGCGCAAGGTTTCCTTCACCGTGACCGATAACGGCAAGGGTAAGCTGAGCGTATCCCGTAACCCGGACGGCGATGCGGCATTTACGTTCACCAACACCTATAACGTGACGCCTGTCGAGTCTCGCGTCACTGACCAGATCATCGCGAACAAGGTCCTGACCGGTCGCGACCTCAAGGCTGGCGAGTTCTCCTTCGAGCTCGTTGAGGGCGACAAGGTCGTTGCCAAGGGCACCAACGCCGCCGACGGCAAGATCACGATGAGCGCTGTGAAGTACGACAAGCCTGGAACGCACACCTACACGCTGCGCGAGGTCAACGGCGGAACCACCAGCAAGGGCATCACCTACAGCAACGTCAAGTACACCATCGAGACCGCCATCACGGACAACGGCGACGGCACCCTCAAGGCCGAGCATGTCCTGAAGGACGCGAAGGGCGCCACGTCTGCGACCTTCGAGAACTCCTACAGCGTGACCCCGGCCGATGCAGACCTCGACTTTGGCCTGAGCAAGGCCATCGACGGTCGCGAGTGGACGGATGGGGACGAGTTCAGCTTTACCATTACCGCCCCCGATGGCGCCCCGCTCCCCGATCCTGCGACCGTAACCGTGAGCAAGCACGATGCGAAGGACGGCATTGCCGCCATCAAGTTCGGCAAGATTCGCTACACGGCCACCGGAACCTACAAGTACGAGATCCGCGAGAACGCGGGCAGCACGGTCGGCATGACGTATGACGCGCATGTCGCAACCGCCGAAGTGACCGTGACCGAGAACGGCGATGGCAGCCTGACCGCCAACGTCACCAAGAAGGAAAACGGACGCTTTACCAACACGTACCGCACTGAGCTTAACTACACCGCTGCCGGCGGTCTGTGGCTCAGCAAGTATCTGGACGGCCGCCCCATGACCGAGGGTCAGTTCACCTTTACCGTGACACCTGCTGACGACGCTTCGGCTTGCGCGCTCGGTCTGCTGCCCGGGGCTAATAGCTTCAAGTCCCCCGCAGCGGCAGAGGCAACGGTCGGACTGATCGACATTCTGGCTGGTCATGAGGTTATATTTACGCAGGCTGACGCCGGCAAGACCTTTACGTACACCGTGGCCGAGAAGAACGACGGCCAGCCCGGTTACACCTACGACGACGCCGTGCGCACGGTGACGATCGCCATCGCCGACGACACCGCCGGCACGCTCACTGCTACGACGACCGTTTCCGGCGGTCCCGAGGGCACGCATGAGACGGTCCACAAGAGTGGCGAGAACAAGGTCGAGAAGGCCCTGGTGCCGTTCCACAACAGTTACAGCGCTACGACCAACACGCCTGGCGGCACCGCCGCTCAGGTCGTTGCCACCAAGACTCTGACCGGCCGCCCGATGGCCGACGGCGAGTTCTGGTTCGGCATCGCCTATCAGGGTGAGCTTGTGGCATACGAAAACCTCAAGCCCAATATCGGCGGGCACGTGAGCTTTGATACGCTGCACTACGACACTAAGATGCTTGCTAATCTTGAGGCTGCTGGGCTTGCTTATCGTACCGATAAGGACGGTAAGCTTGCCTGGACCATTAACTACACGGCCTACGAAGATTTATTCGGGCTGCCGAATGGCGTTTCCGCTACAACGTGGAGCTTTGGCTTTAAGGTTATCGTCGTCGACAACGGTGACGGTACCCTGACGGCAACGGTCGACTACGGCGGCGTCGAGCCCTTGTTCGAGAACGTCTACGGCGCCGAAGCCGTCGATGCCGCGCTCACCGGCACTAAGAAGCTCCAAGCTGCCGAGGGCCTGACCCCGGCTGACATCACGGGCAAGTTCACCTTTACCGTGACCGCCGACGAGGCTGGTGCCCCGATGCCCGAGCGCACGACCACAACCAACGACGCGGCTGGCAACGTGGACTTTGGCAAGATCCACTTTACGCTCGAGGACCTCAACCGCGCTCTGGGCGTGACGGACGATGCGACCGATAAGGCCGAGGCAGACGAAGCTGACGAAGCCGAGGCCGACGAGGCAGAGGCCGACGAGGCAGAGGCTGAAGAGGCCGACACCGATGCCAACGCCGACGAGCCCAGCGACGAGCCCGAGCCCGCAGCCCCCACCGCTCCGCGCTCGCACACCTTTACTTACACGGTGACCGAGTCCGGTAGTGCCCCTGGCGTGACCAATGACACCAACGCCACGCGCAAGGTTTCCTACACCGTGTCTGACGACGGCGCCGGACATCTGAGCGTCAAGCGCGAAGGCGACGACGGTGCTGCCTTCACGTTTACCAACACCTACGGCGTGGCACCTACCGATTCGTCCGTGACCGATCAGGTCAAGACAGTCAAGCGCCTGACTGGACGCGACCTTGCAGCAGGCGAGTTCACGTTTGAGCTGCTCGAGGACGACGTGGTTGTCGCTAACGGCACCAACGACGCTAACGGCACCGTGACGCTGAGCCCGATTCGCTACGAGGCACCCGGCACGCACACGTACACGCTGCGCGAGGCTTGCCCCAACGCGCTCGGCCTGTACAAGGGCGTCACCTATGACGGCACGACCTACACCGTCGTGACCACCGTCTCCGACAACGGCGACGGCACGCTGACCGCGACGCACAAGCTCGAGGGAACCACCGAGTCGGCTGGCTTTACCAACAAGTATCACGCCATGCCTACGCAGGTTTCCATCGGCGCTATCAAGGTGCTCGAGGGACGCGAGCTCAAGAAGGACGAGTTTAGCTTTAAGCTCGTTGGCGAGGACATCGAGTCCACCGTCACCAACGATGCCGACGGCAAGATCAACTTCGACAAGTTCGAGTACGACGAGCCCGGTACGTACGTCTACACCATCAGCGAGGTCAAGGGCGACGAGGCCGGTATGACCTACGACAAGTCCGTCTTTACCGCGACTGTCAACGTGGTCGACGACGGCGAGGGCAACCTCAAGGCGAACGTCGCCTTTACCAAGGGCGACAAGAGCGTCGAGGGTATCGTGTTCAACAACACGTACAAGAAGCCCGAGACGCCCGTGCCGACGCCCGATCCCGGCACGCCCAAGACCGTGACGAACATCGTCAAGACGGTCAAGGGTTTCCTGCCCACCACGGGTGACCAGCAGGCCGCTGCACTGCTCATGGCATTTGTTATTGCCATGGCCGGCGTCGGAGCCCTGGTCTGGGGTATCCGTAAGCGCTAGGCACGCTGGTAGCGCCCGGGGCCAAAAGGCCCCGGGCGGCCGGCGGGGAGCCAGAACATAGCCCCCACCCCCCACCCCCAGCCGCCACGGAGACGTCTCCCTTC
>CDZP01044994.1_pt1 | contig 40519 bp, 30 predicted proteins | sample 554941 | NCBI WGS metagenome assembly CDZP01 (sample SAMEA3182064, study PRJEB8094) | gut metagenome | biome: human; feature: gut; material: Stool; isolation source: human stools | place: Canada | collected 2013-01-28
GCATCTAAGCGTGAAGCCGGCCTTAAGATAAGATATCCCACTGAGATAATCAGGTAAGACCCCTTGAAGACTACAAGGTTGATAGGCACAATGTGTAAGTGGCGCGAGTCATTGAGCAAGCGTGTACTAATAGGTCGAGGGCTTGACCTCATTTTCGATTGATACTTCATTTGCTGAAAGCAGTTCGATATTCAGTTTTGAAGGTATATGCCTTCTAAGAAGAGAAGCTGACGTTGGTCAGGGTATGGCCGGTGTCGATGACGGTGAGGAACCACCTGTTCCCATTCCGAACACAGAAGTTAAGCTCACTTGTGCCGAAGATAGTTGGCTGGAAACGGCCTGTGAAAATAGGTAGATGCCGGCTTCTCTTAAAAAGCAAGCAGCCCACGGGCCGAGCGGAAAGCCCGGTTCGTGGGTTTGCTTTATTAAGCACCATTAGCTCAGTTGGTAGAGCAACTGACTCTTAATCAGTGGGTCCTGGGTTCGAGTCCCCGATGGTGCACCAAAGAATGCCTTACACGAAAGTGTAGGGCGTTTTCTTATTGCTCTATTTCAAGAAGGCACGATCTGGTGCACCATTCCCTCCGGAACGGCTTCATGCTTCGCCTACGGTTCGCATTCAGCTCGCGGGGACTGGTCGCTAAAAATGGCTGCGGGTTTGTGGGCAGGGGCCATGATTGAGCGTGAGCGAAAGCGGGGAGCGAACAATCTGGGATGTGGTGGAAAAACTGCCCCACGGAACGGATACAGTCTTGGGAGATGGCGGGATCCGTCTTTCCGGTGGTGAACGGCAGCGGGTCATGCTGGCCAGAGTATTGCTGGGGAATCCGAAATTGATCGTTATGGATAATGCACTTCCATATTTGACTACGGACTTGACGGATAGCGAAATATTGTCGTTAGCCTACCGGCTGCTCCCCTTAGCTTCTTCGATATCAATAAGCTCCCACACAGTCCCGGCGAGCGATTGTTATTATAGTGCGAACATTCGTGGAATGTCCGTGCTGGTGCCGGACCTGCCCCTGATCCGACAACGGCTGGAAGAATACTTGCCATTGGAATAAGTCAGGAGATACTGCCAATGCGTGCTTCTCCATGGGGTCATCCTTGCTGCGTTTCTGTATTTTTTTAGACTACTCTCAAAAATACATTTTTTCATGGTACTATTTTCGCACTTTGGAGAGGACGGGGGAAGACAGGGCTTCATTAGGCGGGGGCCTTGCTGACAGACCCTGTCTGACGGCTTGATTTATTTTTGCCTTGAGATTCTGGTATTCAGCTTTTTAAGCTTTTCGTAACGGATTTTGGTCTGGTGATATTCGGCTGCCATGCGCTCTTTGTAGTCGTCACTCATCATGCCTTTTACAGTGTCTTTCAGTTCCATGTCGTCCTCCTTGAATCCTTTTCGTAAAAATGGGCAAAAGAAAACCACGGTGCGTTTGCATCGTGGTCAGAATATAAAAATCACTCAACGCCGGGAGGGAGTTCCCCAATTTCTTTCAGCACATTGTAAGCAGCGCGAGAAGCAAGCTGGGCCGGAGGCGCAGGGCTGTCCAGCATATCGCACATCTCGTCGTATTCGTGGTCAATCGGATGTTCGAGAAGCCACTTCTGCATTTCTGCAATCCGTTCCGGTGTAAGCCGACTACTCATAGAATCTCACTCCGTTCTCTTGAAGTTCTTTGATGGCTTGCCAGACAAGTTTTTCAGCCTGTTCAAGAAGCTGCTCGTCGGGCAGTTCTGCACGAGGGATATTTTTCAGCCTGTCTATTTCAGCGCTCAACTGCCAAACAATACCGTTTGCCTCATTTGAATTGTACTCGGAACTTTTTTTCAACTGCAAAAATATGGCCGTTATGCCCTATTGCAGTCATAAGCTTTAAGCTTTCGTTGTCCACGAAACTTAACAGATCACCGGGAGAGAAAACACCACACGCCGGGTGCGTATGTATGACGGCATAGGGTACATTAAAGTTGGGCAGCTTGACAGAGTGCCCCTCTGCGCTGCCGACGACATCCTGCGTCAACGGCTTCATGTTCAGGTCGAACGCCTTGCCGACTTCAACACCGGGCGGCTGTTTTGCCGCAGTCATGAGCAGTCGTTTGTGGGCGCTTTGAAGTTGTTGCTGCTTTGCACCGTCCAGAGTTTCGCAGTTGAACGACTTGACATTGCTGATTGACTGCATTGTAACAGGTTTTGGCTCCATGTTCAAGCTCGAATAAACAGAGAAGTTTTTCCTTACCGCATACGCCGCCCGTTTCTGGGCGTTGATGGCATCCTTCCGGGCAGCGTAGTCGATGCGGCGCATTTTGTTGATGCCGCCGCCCGCCGCACGGTACTAGCCAAGCTGCTGTATGATGGCTTTCTCTCGGTCCGAAAGTTCCCATCTGACTACCGCGCGCTCTGCCGCTGCGCGCTCGCACAAAAGCAGCCCGGACCCAAAAATACTTTTCCCGGCCTGCTTTTGTGCGTCCAGGCTTCCAACCTGGATGCAGCCATCTGCCCGAATTTTCAGGTCTACCCCGTATCTTGCATACCTCTGCATCATGGCTGCGGTGATAACATTTATGGGGTAGTCATATTTCTGCAGTTCTTTTGTATTTGCTTTAATTAACCTGTCATTTTCCCGGTTGATTGCCTTTGTCAAATCCGGTGCGGTCTGCGCCACAATCCCGCCGCTGTAGCTCGTCACAAATGATGTTTTACCCTTGCGCCGTTTTCGTAGGTGATCTGGCAGTCCACGATAATACGGCGGGTTGTCAATCACAACCGCACCGTTAGGGTAGGAAAATGCTTTGTAATCGCCCGCATCCATGAGGCAGAAAAGTATATCCTGCTCGACCGTCTTTGCCTGAGCCCGCAGTGCGGCTTTGCCTCCTGTGAGATCGGCAACAAGCTGACCGAGCTGGAACAGTGGAACAAGCTCAAACTGGTCAAGGAAATCGCCGAGACCGTGTGGGGTAAATAAGAAGTATGACCGGCAGATCTTTGGAAACAGAGAACTGCCGGCTTTCAATATAAGGCAACACCGCACAATTCCCGCCTTGCGGCTTAAGCACCGCTCCGGCAGCTGCGGCACGGCATCTGCGCTGCCAAAATGCTCGATAATGTCGGGTTGCGGTACCCGCATCGTGCTTCGGGGGCAAAAGCCCCTCGCACTCTGCGACCGCTGCCCCTGCCTCGGTTCGCTGTTTCCGCCACTGGCGGCGCTCACCTTTGCAGCATCCAGTATTATCTGCGCTTTTGGCTTGGCATCTGCCGCACCTCGCTCGCCGTATCGGCACTTAGAATTATGCGGTATTGTCATAAATTTATCTTCCAAGCCCCGTCCTACGGACGGGGCCTTGGTATGCTGCGGATTTTTAATGTGTAGTGCGGCAGTAGGGCGGCCAGGGGGCTGGCCGCCCTACTGCGGAATATTGTGGTGTTAATTCACAATGAACCTGCATATTTGTGGCATGCCAGGGCTGGCTTGGTCTGGCAGCCCCGACCGACAAAACGCTTTGAGGGCAAACAAACTGCTCCACCCCGCATTTGCTGTGTATGGTTGTATGTGCTATACTAAAAACAATCGATGGTGCAGCTGAAAAGTCGAAAATATCGTCTATTTCTACAAACGCAGCGGGATTTTGCGTTAAAAAGCCTTGGAATCCACAAAGGATTCCCGCGGCTCTTTGCCTTAAATCCGTCTTGCGCTTGTGAAATATCCGTCATTTTCTTTGTTTTCAGATCCACCTTAAGAAGCCGCACCAGATGTGGACTGTGCGGGGCCGCAGTGTGATGTTGAGAAAGGGGAACAGCAGATGACCCGGATTGCGATTGTGGAGGACGAGGCGGCGGTGCGGGAACAGCTGGCGGGGCATGTGCAGCGGTACACCCGGCAGTACGGCACGCCGTTTGAGGTAACGGAGTTTGCGGATGGGATGGAGATTCTGGAAGATTACCGCTCGCAGTTCGACATCATCTTTCTGGATGTGGAGATGAAGCACCTGGACGGCATGGAGACCGCCCGCCGCATCCGGGAGCGGGACGGCGGGGTGCTGATCGTGTTCATTACCAACATGGCGCAGTATGCCATCCGCGGATATGCTGTTGGGGCGCTGGATTATGTGCTGAAACCGGTGCCCTACTTTGCGTTTTCGCAGCAGCTGCAAAAGGCGCTGGGACAGCTGGAAAAGCGGAAGCGGCATTATCTGGCTGTGGCGGTGGACGGCGGCATGCGGCGGCTGGACGCGGCGGAAATTTATTACCTGGAAAGCGAAGGCCACAAGGTGCATTTTTACACCGAAAAAGAAGATTTTGTGGTGCCGGGCACCCTGAAAAACTATGAGGAAAAGCTGGTGGGCCGGGCGTTTGCACGGTGCAACAGCGGGTATCTGGTCAATCTGGCGCAGGTTTCCGGCGTGCAGCAGGATATGGTGCAGGTTGGTCCGTATGCGCTGCAGATCAGCCGCCCGCGGCGCAAGGCCTTTATGGCGGGGCTGGCGGATTATATTGGGGGTGCGGGCCAATGACGACACTGCCGGATATCCCCCGCCTGTACACCGCTTTGGCGGAAGTGCTGGCGGCGCTGCTGTATGCGCACAGGCTGCCGCCGAGGATGGACCAGCGCGTGATCTGGGGCGTGGAAGCCGGTTGGGCGGTGCTGCTGGGGGCGTTTTTGCAGGCCACGGGGAAAGTTCCGCTGGCGTGGTGGATCCCCTGCATGGCAATGGCGATTCTTTCCATGCTGCTGTTTTTGTGGGTCACACGCAGCATTACGCTGCTGGAAGCGGGTTATGTGTGCGCGCGGGCCTTTATTTTGGCGGAGCTGGCGGCCAGCGTGGAATGGCAGCTGCACTGCGTGCTGTGGCCGCAGCGCGGCGGGGCGGAGCCGCTTTCGCTGCTGCTGTTGGCGGTGGTGTACGGCGGCATTTTTACCGCGATGCTTTTTGTGGAGAACCGCCGCCCCGGCCCGGCCGGGAAGCTGAAAATAACGCCCGCAGGAACTTTTGTGGCGGTGGTCATGGCGCTGACCGCATTTGCCGTGAGCAATTTGAGCTTTGCCAACGGCAGCGAAGCCAACATGAACATGTTTTACATCCGCACGCTGGTGGATCTGGCCGGGGTGCTGATTTTGACGGTGCAGCACGAGCAGCTGCGCGAAGCCGCCCTGCACAGCGAGCTGGCGGAGCTGGACGGCGTTTTGCACCGCCAGTACGAGCAGTACAAGCAGAGCAAGGAGAACATCCGCCTGATCAACCGGCGCTACCACGAGCTGAAAATGCAGATTGCAGCCATCCGGGCGGAGCGGGACCACGCCAAGCAGGATGTGGCGCTGGCGGCCATGGAAAGAGGCATCCGCCAGTGCGAGGCGGAGAACAAGACCGGCAACCCGGTGCTGGACACCCTGCTGACGGCCAAAAGCATGTACTGCCAGCAGCACCACATCACGATGACCTGCGTGGCGGACGGGCATTTGCTGGACTTTTTGGAGACAGGGGAAATCTGCACGATTGTGGGTACGGCGCTGGACAATGCGACCGAGAGCGTAGAGACCGAGCCCGACCACGAAAAGCGGCTGATCCGGGTGGCGGTGTACGCCCAGAACGGCTTTGTGATGCTGCGGTTTGAAAACTACTGCGCGCAGGAAGTGGAGCTGGGCGCGGACGGCCTGCCGCGCCGCAACACCCATGGCGGCAGCGACCTGCGCAGTGTGCGCGCCGCCGCCGAAAAGCGCGGCGGAACTATGACGCTGCACTGGGAGAATGAGTGGTTTACGCTGCGGGTGCTGCTGCCGCAGAAAAGCTGAATGGATGGCTGGGGGTCTAGGATAAGGCACCCGGCCATTTTTGGTGTTTGGGCGGGGTGCACAAAACAGGGGCGAGATGCTTTGTGAGAGATGCACAACAAAAAATGAAATGTTTTTGAAGCTTTTGCAAAACATGCAACGGAAACAACAGTTTGTGCAAAAAATGAGCCGAAAGAAAATTGTTTTGGTACAATATCATCAATGAAAGCGGAAATCCCGTCAGCCGCCATCCGGAGGGCGGCACAATAAAAGGAGGAAAACAATGAACACCCTGCTTCTTACCCTGGCAAACATGGGCGTCAACCTGGACGACGTTGCCGATGTGGTCAATAACTGCATCCCGCAGCTCATCTTCTTTGGCGTTGTGGTTGCCGCCGCCATTATCGTACTGATCGCTATGGCGGTCAACAAGAAACTGGCCAAGCCCACCAAATTCATGGTGCGCGCCCAGTCCGGCCTGGCCGTGCTGGTGGCTTTCGGCATCATGCTCAACCTGGTTGCCTTTGGCCCTATGAGCACCATGCTCGACCTGGTCACCGGCAACGGCACTATCACCGAGGAATCCAGTGACGAGGCCAACGCCCTGTGCACCGAGATTGCCGAGGAAGGCATCGTCCTGCTGCAGAACGATGACAACGAACTGCCCCTCGCTTCCGGTAGCAACCTGAACGTCTTTGGCTGGGCTTCTGTCGGCCCTGTCTACGGCGGCACCGGCGCTGGCGCGATCTCTGCCGACCGTCCCACCGTCAGCCTGCTGGATGGCCTGCACAACGCCGGCATCAACACCAACACCGAGCTGAGCGATTTCTACACCGCTTACTGCGCCGAGCGCCCGGCGCTGGGTTACAGCAACCATAACTGGACCCTGCCCGAACCCACCGCCGCCAGCTACACCCAAGAGCTGATCGACAACGCCAAGTCTTTCTCTGACACTGCGATGGTCGTCATCAGCCGCGTTGGCGGTGAGTTTGCTGACCTGCCCACCGATATGAGCACCGTCAACTACACCGACAACTCCACCGAGTACAAGGACTTCGAGGACGGCCAGCATTACCTCTCCCTGAGCAAGACTGAGCGCGACATGATCGACCTCGTCTGCTCCAACTTCGACAACGTTGTGCTGGTTTACAACGCTGCCAACACCCTCGAGCTGGGCTTCGTCGATGAGCACCCCCAGATCAAGAGCGTTATCTGGTGCCCCGGCACCGGCCAGACCGGCTTCAACGCCCTGGGCGAGATTGTTGCCGGTGAGGTCAACCCCTCCGGCCACTCTGCTGACACCTTTGTCTATGACCTGACCGCAGCTCCTTACTTCAACAACATCGGCGACTTTGCTTACACCAATGCGGATTCCGTTGGTTACACCGTTGCCAGCCAGGCTGGCGGTGATGCAAAGCTGGTTCCCCCGCACTTCGTCAACTATGTTGAGGGCATCTACGTCGGCTACAAGTTCTACGAGACTGCAGCTGCCGAGGGCCTGATCGACTATGACAAAACCGTTCAGTACCCCTTCGGCCACGGCCTGTCCTACACCACCTTTACCCAGAAAATCGACTCCATGACCGAGGCTGACGGCACCATCACTCTGGATGTCACCGTCACCAACACCGGCAGTGTGGCCGGTAAGGACGCCGTGCAGGTCTACTTCAACCCGCCGTACACCGATGGCGGCATTGAGAAGGCTTCCGCCAACCTCGTCACCTTCGGCAAGACCGACTCCATTGAGCCGGGCGCTTCCCAGACCTTGACCCTGACCTTCAACACCGAGGACATGGCCAGCTTTGACAGCAAGGACAAGGGCTGCTACGTGCTGGAAGAGGGCGACTATATCATCAGCATCAACGAGGATTCCCACACGGTGCTGGATTCCAAGACCTACAATGTCGCTTCCACCATCGTCTATGACGAGTCCAACCCCCGCAGCACCGACGCCGAGGCTGCTACCACCAAGTTCGACTTCGCTGACGACAAGCTCGTCACCCTGTCCCGTGCTGATCACTTCGCCAACTATGCCGAAGCTGTTGCTGCTCCCTCTGACTACACCATGTCTGAGGAAAGCATGAGCACCCTGTACAACGACCACAACTGGACCCCTGAGGACTTCAACGACCCCAACGATGAGATGCCCGTTACCGGTGCCAACAACGGCCTGAAGCTGGCTGACCTGCGCGGTGCTGACTACGACGACGAGCGTTGGGATACCCTGCTCGACCAGATGACCGTCACCGAGATGGACGACCTGATCGCACTGGGCGGCTACCAGACCAAGGCCGAGGCCAGCGTTGACAAGTACGCGACCATCGACTGCGACGGACCCGCTGCCATCAACAACAACTTTACCGGCGTTTCTTCCATTGGCTTCCCGTCCGAGATCATCATCGCTTCCACCTTCAACACCGACCTGGCCCGCCGCTACGGCGAGAGCATCGGCCGCATGGCCAGCGAGATGAACGTCACCGGCTGGTACGCCCCCGCCATGAACGGCCACCGTTCCGCCTTTGACGGCCGTAACTTCGAATATTACTCTGAGGACAGCGTCCTCGCCGGTTACATCGGTGCCAGCTCCATTGCCGGTGCCCAGAGCTACGGCGTCTACGCTTACATGAAGCACTTTGCCCTGAACGACCAGCAGATCAACCAGAGCAAGCTGCTCTGCACCTGGGCTGACGAGCAGGCTATCCGCGAGATCTACCTGCGTCCCTTCGAGATCAGCGCCAAGGTGGGCGGCTGCAAGGCCGTCATGTCCAGCTGGAACTATATTGGCAACCAGTGGGCCGGTGCCTGCAATGCACTGCTGAACGGCGTGCTGCGCGGCGAGTGGGGCTTCCGCGGTATGGTCATCACCGACGGCTTCCACTTCACTGACTACATGGATTCAGATATTGCCATCCGCAACGGCTGCGACCTGATGCTGAAGAACTACGACGTTGCCACCAACCACCTGACCGATACCACCAGTGCTACCGGCGTTAAGGCTATGCGTCAGGCTTGCAAGAACATCATGTACACCGTGGTCAACTCCCGCGTTTACGACCCGACCAACACTGTTTCCACCCCCATCTGGCGTACCGCTATGATCGTGGTCGACGTGCTGCTGGCTGTACTACTGGTCGTGCTGGAAGTTCTCACCTTCAAAAGCTACAAGAAGAAAAAGGCACAGTAACGTGTAATTTGTAAGCTGTGCAGCTGCCCTGCGGTCCATCGCCGCCGACTTTGCGCGGTTGTGCGGTGGGCCGCAAGGCTGTTTTTAAGAAAAGGAACCACCTTATGCAAAAGAAACAACTGCAAGCTTTGACGCTTGAACAAAAATGTGCGCTGCTTTCGGGCGCGGGTACCTTTACCACCCGTGCGTATCAAAAGGCTGGCATTCCGGCTATCACTTTGTCCGATGGCCCCAACGGCGTGCGCAAGCAGGCGGGCGCGGCGGACCACCTGGGGCTGAACCCCAGCGTTCCGGCCACCTGCTTTCCCACTGCCGCCACTGTGGCGTGCAGCTGGGACCCCGCCCTGGGCGAGCAGATCGGCCGGGCCATGGGCGAAGAAGCCGCCGCGCAGGAAGTTGCCGTGCTGCTGGGGCCGGGCCTGAACACCAAGCGCAGCCCCCTCTGCGGCCGCAACTTTGAGTATTTCTCCGAGGATCCGTATCTTTCCGGCAAAATGGCCGCGAGCTATGTGCGGGGCATCCAGTCCAACGGTATTTCGGCCTGCCCCAAGCACTTTGCCGTCAACAGCCAGGAACTGCGCCGCATGGCGTCGGACTCCGTGGTGGATGAACGCACGCTGCGGGAGCTGTACCTGACCGGATTCGAGATCGTGGTCAAGGAAGCAAAGCCCAAGACCATCATGAGCAGCTATAACCTCATCAACGGAACTTACGCCAACGAGAACCGCCACCTGTTAATGGACATCCTGCGCGGGGAGTGGGGCTTTGACGGCGCTGTGGTAACGGACTGGGGCGGCAGCAATGACCATGCCCTGGGCGTGCAGAACGGCTCCACGCTGGAAATGCCCGCCCCCGGCGGGGACGCGGTGCGCGAGCTGATGCAGGCTGTGCAGAGCGGCAAAATTACCGAAGCGGATGTGGACGCCCGGCTGGACGAGCTGCTGACGCTGGTGTTTGATACCCATGCCGCCGTGCAGTCCCACAGCCGCACCTTTGATGCGGACGCTCACCACGCCCTGGCCCGCCGCGCCGCAGCCGAAAGCATTGTGCTGCTGAAAAACGAGAACGACCTGCTGCCGCTGGCCGAGGGCGCAAAAGTTGCCGTGATCGGCGACTTTGCCCAGACACCGCGGTACCAGGGCGCTGGCTCCAGCGCGGTCAACTCCATCAAGGTGGATACCTTTTTGGACTGCCTGAAAGAGAGCGGCCTGGCCAGCGTGGGCTTTGCCCCCGGCTTTGACCGCCAGGGCAAACCGGATGCCGCCAAACAGGCCGAGGCTGTAGCCCTGGCCCAAAAGGCCGAAGTGGTGCTGCTCTGCCTGGGGCTGGATGAAATCAAGGAAAGTGAGGGTCTGGACCGCGGCGATATGCGCCTTGCGGACAACCAGATCGAACTGTTAAAGGCCGTACAGCAGGCCAACCCCAACACCGTTGTGGTGCTCAGCGCAGGGGCTTCGCTGGAAACCCCGTGGCTCAAACACTGCCGTACCCTGGTGTATGGTGCGCTGGGCGGCCAGGCGGGGGCGGGCGCCATGCTGGATGTGCTGACCGGCAAAGTGAACCCCAGCGGCAAGCTGGCCGAAACCTGGGTCAACGCCTATGCGGATACCCCCGCCAAGGATAACTTTGCCGGGCCGGGCCGCATGGTGCAGTACCGCGAGGGGCTGTATGTCGGCTACCGCTATTACCAGACCGCCGGTGTGCCGGTGGCATTCCCCTTTGGCTATGGGTTAAGCTACACCAGCTTTGCCTACAGCAATTTGCAGGCCGCGTCCAATGGCGTGACCCTGACCGTAACCAACACCGGCAAGCGCGCCGGAGCAGAGATCGTGCAGCTGTATGTGGCAAAACCCGGGGCAGAAGTGTTCCGCCCCGCACAGGAGCTGAAAGGCTTTGCCAAGGTGCAGCTGCAGCCCGGCGAAAGCAAGACCGTGACCATCCCGCTGGACGACAAGGCATTCCGCTACTGGAACACCAAGACCGACAGCTGGGAAGTGGAAGGCGGCAGCTATGAGCTGCGGGTCGGCGCGTCCAGTGCGGACATCCGCCTGACCGCCGTGGTGGAAGTGGCCGGTACCGGTGCACCCAACCCCTATGCGGGCAAGCATCTGCCGCACTATACCAGCGGCAAGGTGCAGAGCGTGCCGGATGACGAATGGGCCACCCTGCTGGGCCGCCCGGTGCAGCAGGGAAAAGTTAAAATTGACCGCAACATGACCCTGGGCGAGCTGAACCACAGCCGCAGCCCGCTGGGCTGGCTGATCTGGCTGGTGCTTACCGCACTGCTGAACGCCAGCTACAAGCGCGGCAAGCCGGACCTGAATGTGCTGTTCCAGTACAACATGCCGCTGCGTGCCCTGGCCAAAATGACCAGCGGTGCCATCAGCATGGGCATGGTGGATGGCATTGTGATGGAATTACAGGGATTCTGGATCATCGGCCTTGTGCGGGTGATCATAGAAGCCGTGAAAAACCTGGTACTGAACGCACAGCTGGAACAGCGCCTGCGCAACAGCTGAGGAAAGAGAGGGGCTATTTATGCAGCTATGGAATAATTTTGCGGCAAAACACCCCGCCGCAGCCAAGTGGGTGCGCGAAGGCGGACTGTTTGTGATCGTATCCAACCTGGTTACGGTGTTCAAATACCTGCTGCTGCAATTTTTGCCGGCGGCGTTCAGCAGCCTGCCGGTGGTGGATTTTGGCTGGCCGGGCATCCCGGTCACGCTGTTTGGCGAAACCTTCCAGTGGAACATCCTGGGGTATGATTCCGCCCATGGCGGTCTGCCGTACTTTTGCGCCTACATGGTTGCCATGGTGGTGGGAGAATGCATAAACTTTCCCATCCAGCGCAACTTTGTGTTCCGCAGCAAGGGCAACCTGGCCAAGCAGATGGCCTGGTATGTGGTGGCGTTCTGCTTGATCACCTGCATCGTCAACTCCATCAACTGCGTGTGGGTGGCGGTTGCGGGCCTGCTGGTGCCGGATTTCATCTACAATATTGGCACCACCGTGCTCAATGGCGGCATTTCCATGGTGATCTTCTTCTTTGTGAACAAGATCATCTTCCCAGAGGGCGCACAGGCAAAATAAAGCCCGGCAGGATCACGGGTGCTTTTCCCGGTACTCGAACAGGGCGGCGGCACGGTACAGGAAAAAGTCCTTTGGATGGTATAAAAATGTGATTGCCAGCAACGGCGAAGATCTGAACGGATAAAGAAGAATGCTGCCTTTCCCTGATGTGGAGAAAGACAGCATTTTTATTGCGTTTTTCGGAAAGAGGTGAGCAGCGGCCCCTACAAATGGGTAACGGCTGGCCATAAAATGGCGCTATTACATGGTGTGCTTTGTGAGAAAGCGCTGTAGTGTGATGATATAAAACGGATGGGTGCATGGTGTGCGCCCTACGGAATTACAACAAAACACCCCCGCCCGTGCGGTAAATGAACTGCATAGGGCGGGGGTACCGTTATTTTACAAAGAAAACGCGCAGAGCGGAGATTTTAGGCAATACCGCACAATTCTAAGTGCCGCAGCCGCCGGAGCGGTGCTTAAGCCGTCAGGCGGGAATTGTGCGGTGTTGCCTTTACTGTTCCACGGCACCGGTGGGCAGCTGGGGAACAGCGGTCAGGATGCGCATGAACTCTTCGCCGGTGATGGTTTCTTTCTCGTACAGGTACTTGGCGATCTCGTCCAGCTTGCCGCGGTTTTCAATCAGCATCTGTTTGGCTTTTTCATGCTGCTGCTTGACGACTTCCACGACCTTATCGTCCACTGTGGCGGCTGTGCGCTCACTGCAGGCCAGGCTGGCATCGCCGCCCAGGTAGGCGTTGTTCACGGTTTCCAGGGCAACCATGTCAAAGTCGTCGGTCATGCCGTAGCGGGTAATCATGGCGCGGGCCATCTTGGTGGCCTGCTCGATATCGTTGGATGCGCCGGTGGTGATGGAGTTGAACACCACTTCTTCGGCGGCACGGCCACCGGTCATGGTGGCAATTTTGGCCAGGATCTCTTCCTTGGTCATCAGGGTGTGGTCGCCGTCCTCTACCTGCATGGTGAAACCCAGCGCGCCGGAAGTGCGCGGCACAATGGTGATTTTCTGCACGGGGGCGGAATGGCTCTGCAGGGCGGCAACCATGGCATGGCCGACTTCGTGGTAGGCCACGATGCACTTTTCTTTGTCGCTCAGGATCTTATTCTTTTTCTGGGCACCGGCCAGGATGGTATCCACGGCTTCCTGCAGGTCGTACTGGGTAACGGCCATGCGGTGGTGGCGCACAGCGCCCAGGGCGGCTTCGTTGATGATATTGGCCAGCTCGGCACCGGAAGCACCGGGAGTCATGCGGGCAACCACGGCAAAGTCACAGTCGGGGCCGATTTTGACCTTTTGAGCGTGCAGGCGCAGGATGCTTTCGCGGCCTTTCAGGTCGGGCAGCTCCACGGGCACACGACGGTCAAAACGGCCGGGGCGGGTCAAAGCGGGGTCAAGGGATTCAGGACGGTTGGTGGCGGCCAGAATGATAACACCCTTGGCGGCGTCAAACCCGTCCATTTCGGTCAGCAGCTGGTTCAGGGTCTGCTCGCGTTCATCGTTGCCGCCCATACCGGAAGCACCGTCACGCTTTTTGCCGATGGTATCGATCTCATCAATAAAGATAATGCAGGGGGCTTTTTCGTTGGCCTGTTTGAAGAGGTCACGCACCTTGGAAGCGCCCATGCCGACGAACATCTCGACAAATTCAGAACCCGCAATGGAGAAGAAGGGAACACCGGCTTCGCCGGCAACAGCGCGGGCCAGCAGGGTTTTACCGGTGCCCGGGGGGCCGACAAGCAGAACGCCCTTGGGCATTTTGGCACCGATATCCTCGTAACGCTTGGGGTTATGCAGGAAGTCAACGATTTCCTGCAGGCTCTCTTTGGCTTCGTCCTCACCGGCAACATCGGCAAATTTGATGGACTTGCCATCCTCAACGACATACTGTTTGGCACCGGATTTGCCGCCGCCAAAAATCATGCTGTTGGCGCCGCCGGTCATTTCACCGACCCGCTTGCGCATCATGCGGTTGAACCAGACGATCAGGATGATCATGGGCAGCAGCGAGATGACCCAGCCCAGCAGGGTATCCACCCAGGTGGTCTGGTTGTACACCTTGCCAAAGGAAACGCCGGCGCTTTCCAACCGGTTGACCAGCTGCAGGTCCTGCGCAATGGAGTTGGTGCAGTAGGTGGTATCGTTTTTGTCCACAAAATAGATCTGCTGATCCTGAATTTCAACAGTGCTCAGTTCGCCGCCTTCGAGCATGTTCAGGAAGGTGCCGTAATCGACCTGTTTGACCTGACTTTTCATCATGGCGGGGAAGGCCCAGAAATTGAGCAGCAGCAACACTACAAGGATCACGGCATACACAATGCCGGTCGTCTTTTTGGGGTCGCGCGGCTGTTGGGTTTCGTGCATAACAATTCCTCCAGTTGGGGGCGGTAATAGGGGTCCCCGATAGATTCTATCATGAAGAATAAAAATGAACTGCGGATGAACAAGGCATGAAATAGCTGGAAATTCCGGTAAACTTTGCGTGAACAAGGGCAGTTTGTGGGCAAAAACAGGAATGCAGACCGCGTAACGACAGGGGAAAAGCGAAGGCAACACCGCACAATTCCCGCCTGACGGCTTAAGCACCGCTCCGGCGGCTGCGGCACCTCGCTCGCCGTATCGGCACTTAGAATTATGCGGTATTGCCTGAAAAGAATCTGAACGGTTTTCCACAAACAGAGGGGCTTCTTGTGGAAAACAAAAACGCGCGGCGGGGAGATAGGATGTTGATGACAGGATACCATGGTTGCAGCTCAGTATGCGGGACGATGCAGGCATCGCGCCCTACAAATCTTTATAACAAAAGCGGGGCGCTGCCAATCAGCAGTGCTCCGCTTAATTTTGTGTTATGCAGTTTTATCGCCCCAGGCGCACCGGCTCCGGAGGCTCCTGGCCGGGGCGCAGGTCCATCCACCAATAGGCAAGGTCCAGCCATTGGCCGAACTTGTATCCCGTGCGGGGTTCCACGCCGATTTTTTTGAAGCCGAGCGCCTTATGGAACGCGCAGCTCTCTTTGTTCTGGCCGGTCACAAGGGCAACGGCGTTGCAGTAGCCGCGCTGGCGCACGCCGTCCAGCAGGGCTTTGTACAGCCGCCCGCCAACCCCCTGGCCCACACAGTCGTGGGCGCAGTAAACGGTCAGCTCCACATCCCACGCATAAGCTGTGCGGCTGTGCCAGGGGTGGGCGCAGGCAAAGCCGCACAGCTTGCCCGCTGCGTTGACGGCAACCAGGAACGGCGCACGCTGCTGCACATAGGCGATATTTTCGCGCTGGAATTCCTCGGTACACAGGTCATACTGGAAAGTGGCCGTGGAGTGGGTGACATACCAGTTGTACAGCTCCGCCACGGCGGCGGCGTCCTCCGGCGCGGCATCCCGCAGGGTGATGGTGTTTTCAGCGGTCCACTGGGCGGCAAGGGCTTCCTTTTCGGGTTTTGGCAGCTTTTTCAGGGCGGCTTCCCGCTTCAGGGCGGCACTTTTATCGGTGCAGCGCTCGGCATAGGTCAGCTTAACGGCACCTTTGGCGTGGGTATACTTGGCACCGGCCTTGCCGCCCTTGTGGGCGCGCAGGCGGCGGGCAAGGTCATTGGTCCAGCCGGAATACAGGCTGCCATCCGCGCAGCGCACCATGTAGACCCAGGCGGAAGCCGGGTCTGGCTGGCAGTCCGCCGCGGTGCTGGGGCGGGGACCAAACTGCTCTAGAGTTTCGGCGCTCACTGTGTGCTCACCGGCCTTCCGGCGGCGCGCAGGGCACGGCGGCAAGCCTCAATGGCATCCTCTTTGGTTTCCGCGGTGACAAGGAAACGGCTGGGGTGGCAGAACTTGAGAGCCAGGCCGCTCTTTTCGCGCAGGATCTCCTCCGGCTGGCCGCCCCATGCGGGCGGGAACGGCACCTTGCTGCGGCGGGTCTTGTAATCGGTCACGCACTGGGCGCTGTAGCCGCCGCGCTGGCTGGGGTAGACAACAAACAGGGCATCGGTTTTGTACAGGCCGTTTTTCCAGGGCATGTAGTCCGGCAGGACCACAATGCCGTCCCTGGAGTTCTTGTAGGCGTTCTGGACGGTCTCGTCCGCGCGGTTCACGGCGTTGGCTGCGGCAATCTCGTTTTCCAGCACCTGCTTGGCAAAGGGCACGGCGCGCCAGAAGCAGGCATCGGAATCTTCGCCGGAATCCCACACGGGGTTAAAGCTGCCGATGGCATCGGCCAGGGAGTTCTGCTCGCCGGTGTTATCGTTCAAGTCCAGGGGCTGAACAAAATTTTCATCCAGCAGGCGGGCCTGGTGGGCACCCACCAGCTGGGCACCCAACACGCGCCACAGCAGGCCAAAGGCCGCATAGGGCACGCCGTTGGGGCGGCTTTCGCGCGGTTCCTGGTGGTGGTCAAACATACCGCAGCCCACATCGTACACAATGCCGTCAAAACCATCCGGCACAACAAAACCGCGGGTTACTTTGATATCCGGCCGCACAATCATCAGCAGCGCTGTGGCAAACACATCGTCTGCATGGAACTTGCCGCCGTGAGTAAAACCTTTTGCAGGAATTTTCATAGAATAGCCTCCGTCTATGGGGTAAAATGATGATTAACTAATATTATAACATGAAAGCGTAGGTTGGTAAATGCAAAATCTGCGCGGGCGGGCCGGATTTGGAACAAGTGGCAGCATTTGGCCGAAAAACGGTGATTCACAACCGGCATAAAATATGATATACTAACCTAATATGCCCTTTTGCGGGCATACCGGACATTCGGTGTGTTGACGCGGAATGTTGACCGCAACTTAATGAACAAACAAAGCGAAGGAACTGGATACCCATGCAAAACATCAAAAAAACATTAAAAAGCAAGCGCTTCTGGCTTGGCACGGTGCTGCCATTTGCGCTGGCTGTGGCAGCGGCCTTTGTGGCGCGCTACCAGTTAGAAATTTCTGACGGCGTAACTGCCAACTACATGGCGGGGCAGTGGCCGGTATACGCACCGCTCAATGCGCTGACGGCGTTCTGCCTGACGCTGGTGGTGTTTGCCCTGTGCGGCAGCTGGGGCATTGCAACCGGCGTTTCCGGCCTGATTTTTACCGTGCTGGCGCTGGTCAACTATTACACGCGGGACCTGCATGGTTCCGCCCTGATGCCGCAGGACATCCTGAACCTGGGCACCGCGGCAGAGGTGATGGGCAGTTATACCCTGCACATTACCCAGACAGTTATTACCATTGCGCTGCTGTACATCCCGGTGCTGGTGGCTGCCGTTGTGCAGGTCAAACTGGCCGGCAAGCATAAGCGCAGCTGGAAACAGCGCGGTGCCCATGCGCTGGCCTGCGCCTGCGGCATTTTTGCGGTGCTGTATCTGGGGTATTTCAGCCCCAACCCCATCAAGCCCGCCACCACTTACGGCTGGGCCTGGCAGGAAACCTATTATAAGTACGGCTACCTGGCGGGTAGCCTTGAAGCCGCCAGCTTGATGGTGGACCCCATCCTGCAGCCGGACGGCTATAGCGAGGACGCCGCCACCGAGGCCGCTGCAATGGCGCAGGACTATCAGGCCAGCCCCGAAACGGCAAACGAGCAGGACTACCCCGATGTGTTCCTGATCCTGTCCGAAAGCTTTTATGACTTTGACCTGGTAACGGACCTGCAGGCCGACCAGGAGATCATGCAGGTGACCAAAAACCTGCCCAACTCCATTTACGGCCACACCATCAGCCCGCATGTGGGCGGCGGCACCAACTCCAGCGAGTACGAGATGCTTTCCTCCAACTCGCTGATGCTGATGCCCTCCATCACACCGTTCAACTGGTTGAACCTGCACAAGGCAAACAGCCTGGTCAGCAACCTGAAAGATCTGGGGTATGCCACGCTGGCAGCCCACCCCTATACCAACTCCAACTACCGCCGCGATTCTGCCTGGCTGACGCTGGGCTTTGACGAGACCCACTTCCAGGATGATTTTCCGACCAAGGAAACCTATGGCAGCCGCCCCTATCAGACCGACAGCGCCACCTACCGCGACCTGGAAGGTTTGTATGAAGCAATGCCGGAGGACCAGCCGCGGTTTGTGTTCCTGGTTTCCATCCAGAGCCACGGCGATTACGATATGAACCCCCCGGAGGAGGATATCGTGCATGCCGCAACCGATTACGGCGAGTATGATTCCATCATGGATGAATACCTGAGCAACATCTATATGACCGACCGTGCCTTTGGCGAACTGACCGAATACCTGACCGAGCAGTACGAAAAGACCGGCCGCAAGGTGATTGTTGCCATGGCAGGCGACCACGCCCCCAGCTTTGTGGATCATGTGGCCGACCATACCTTTACCGATGAGAACAATTTGCAGATTTTGGAGCGCAGCACGCCCTACCTGATCTGGGCAAACTACCCGCTGGAAAACGCAGGCCAGACCAGCGCCACCGACGAGTACAACCGCATGGATATGTGCATGCTGGCTCCCACCCTGGTGGAAAATGCCGGGCTGCCGCTGACCCCGTATTACCAGTACCTGCTGGCACTCAAGCAGGTGGCCCCGGTGGTGACAGCCGCCAATGACTATATGGACGCGGACGGCGTGACCCACACCTACGGCGAGAATGCAGAGCTGGATGCCTGGGTGCATGGGTACTTCTATTTGGAGTATAACAACATCGGTGCCAAAGCAACCAGTCAGCAGAATTTGTTCCAGGTGGAAAAGTAAGAAGCTGATAAGCAGACGTCAGCCAGGATTCCTCTGATTTAAAAACAAAAATGGCAAGAAAAAATCTCCCCGCTGCAATGTGCTGATGCACAAAATGCAGCGGGGAGATTTTCGATTTCAGATACACGCCGGGCCGTTACACGGCGGCGGGCGCTTTCAGCACAAAGGTCTGTACGCCCCAGATCACCAGAACAACAATGCCGAGCGCGATGCGGTAAACGCCGAACGCGGTGAAGGTGTGGCGCTTGACGTAATCCATCAGGAAGCGGATGGCGATGATGGAAACGATAAAGGCAACTGCACAGCCAACGATCAGCACAACGGTCTGATCCAGCGTGAAGCTGTTGCCCTTGCCAAAGAACTTGACCAGCTTGAGCAAACTGGCACCGGCCATGACCGGGATGGCAAGGAAGAAGGTGAACTGGCTGGCAGCCGGGCGGGACATGCCGCACAGCATGCCGCCCAGAATGGTGGAGCCGCTGCGGGAGGTGCCGGGAATCAGGGAGAGCACCTGCCAGCAGCCAACCTTGAACGCCTGCGGGTAAGTAATGCGGGAAAGCTTGGTGGTGGTGGGCACCCGCGGGCGGCGCTCGATCAGGATAAAGGCAACGCCGTACACAATCAGCATCAGGGCAACTACCACGCTGTTATACAGGTGGGCGTCCATCCAGTCGTCCAGCAGAATACCCAGCACGGCGGCGGGCACGCAGGCTGCAATAATTTTGAACCACAGCCGGACCACGGGCCAGCGCAGGTGGGCGGCAAAGCCGGTATCGCGGCCATTATCCTTGCAGAACGGCCACAGCTTGTGGAAATACAGCACCACAACAGCCAGGATAGCACCCAGCTGGATGACAACGCGGAACATTTCCATAAAATCTTCCGTATAGCCAAACTTCAGCACCTGCTCGGCAAGGATCATATGCCCGGTGCTGGAAATCGGCAGCCATTCGGTGATGCCTTCAATCACACCGTAAATGACGGATTTCAGAATTGAAAGAAACAGGTCCATCTTTTTTCCTCCCCTTGGCGGGATCACTCCCGGCCAGCAATACAAATATATAGTAGCACACTTTACGTGATATTGCACCCTGCCGCTGTATAATTTACACTTTTGCTCCAAAACAACAGGCAAAAGCGGTTGCCGTTTTGGCAAAATGCTCCTATAATAGAAGTGTGGCTTTTGCCGTATCAGTGGGAAAAGTTAGAATGTGTATAGAAAATAGAGGATATTACAAAATGTATAAAACTGTAGTGTTTGACCTGGATGGTACGCTGCTGAACACCCTGACTGACCTGGCGGATGCCGGCAACCGGCTGTGCCGGAAATATGGCTGGCCCACCCATGAGCGCCAGGCGTACCGCTATTTTGTGGGCAATGGTATCCCGAAACTGGTGGAGCGCCTGGCCCCGGCAGACCAGCGCACCCCGGCGGTGCTGGAAGCGGCCCTGGCGGATTTTAAGCGGGATTATGGCCAGCACCTGCGGGACACCACCGCACCGTACCCCGGCATCCCCGAAATGCTGGCAAAGCTGAAAGCGAACGGCGTGCAGCTGGCGGTGTTTTCCAACAAGGCGGATGCGCTGGCAAAAGAGGTCGTCAAGGATTATTTCGGCACGCAGTATTTTACGATCGTGCGCGGCCAGATGACCGGCGTAGCCCCCAAGCCCGCCGCCGAGGGCACGAACGCCCTGCTGCAGACCCTGCATGCCGACCCGGCCAGCACCCTGTATGTGGGGGACAGCAACGTGGATGTGGAAACCGCCCACAATGCGAACCTGCCCTGCTGCGGGGCGGTGTGGGGATTCCGCACGCGGGAGGAACTGAATGCGGCCGGGGCGGAATACCTGGCAGAAAACAGCGATGAACTGTATGACGTTATCATGAAATAACTGCAAAATTGCGGTGGGAGGAACTGTAAAATGATTGCGCAGCGCTATAAAGATATGCTTAGCGGCAAGTCCGTTATTCGCCAAATCTCCGAGTGGAGTACGGCTCGCGGGACTGAGATCGGCTATGAAAATGTGTTTGATTATTCGCTGGGCAACCCTTCGGTGCCATGCCCGGAGCACTTTACCAATACCTGCATCGATCTGCTGCAGACCAAGGAGCCGGTGACGCTGCATGGCTACAGCCCCACGCTGACCATCCCCACCGTGCGCAAGGCGGTGGCCGAAAGCCTGAACCGCCGCTTTGGCATGGACTACGGTATGGAGCATATCTTTATGGCAACGGGTGCTGCCGGTGCGCTGGCCCACGCCATGCGTTGCGTGGCGGTGCCGGGGCAGGATATTATCACCTTTGCGCCGTTCTTCCCGGAATACAAGCCGTATGTGGAGGGCGCGGGCCTGAATCTGAAGGTCGTTCCGCCCCGCACGAAGGATTTCCAGATTGACTTTGATGCATTTGACGCGATGCTGGATGAGAACACCGCCGCCGTGCTGATCAACACCCCCAACAATCCCTCCGGCGCAGCCTACAGCGCCGAGACGCTGACCGGCCTGGCCGACCGCCTGCGCGCCGCCAGCGCCAAGTATGGGCACCGAATCTTTTTGATCTCGGATGAGCCGTACCGCGAAATCATGTTCGGCGGGCAGCCCATCCAGTACGTCGCCAAGTTCTATGACGATACGTTGACCTGCTATTCGTTCAGCAAGAGCCTGAGCCTGCCGGGCGAGCGCATCGGCTATGTGGCTGCGAACCCGCGCTGCGAGGACGCCGAGTATATTGTGCCCATGTGCGGCCAGATCAGCCGCGGAACCGGCCACAACTGCCCGGCATCACTGATCCAGCTGGCCGTGGCCGAATGCCTGGACGAAACCAGCGACTTGGGCGTGTACGAAACCAACATGGAGCTGATTTACGCCGAGCTGAAAAAGCTGGGCTTTACCGTGGTCAAACCCTCCGGCACCTTCTATATCTTCCCCAAAGCGCTGGAGGAGGACGCCAATGCGTTCTGCAAAAAGGCCATGAAGTATGACCTGGCGTTGGTTCCCGGCGACAGCTTTGGCTGCCCCGGCTACTTCCGCATGGCGTACTGCATTGATACCGAGAAGGTCCGCCGCAGCTTTGCCGCACTGGAAAAATTTGTGGCGGAAGAATACGGGAAATGAATTCCGTTCGGGCCGCGCCCGCCCGCAGTGGGAAGCAAAGCCCGAAACATACGATTTTGACACCATAAACGGGAGGTCTGCACAATGCCGCAACAAAAACGTCCGGCGCAGGGACCCAAGCGCCGCCCTGCACCCGCTGCCAGGAGCAGCAATATGCAGCGCCGCCGCGCTGTTTCACGCAAACAGAACCGCCGCGTGCATGCCCTGATCACCTTGATTTTCTGTATTGCCGTGTTTATTTTGGTGTGCGCAGGCTGCTTTTTGCTGGTAAAAACCGATGGCACCATTACCAACAAGCCCAACCAGAGCCAGGGGGATTCCAGCTCCGCCGCGCCCGACGGTGCAGACAGCACCACGGATGGCGACAGCCAGCAGGAACAGCCCACCATGACCGAGGAAGAACAGCGCATTGCCGATGCCACCGCAACGGCGTCCGCAAACTGCACCAAGGATGCCCCGCAGGTGGTGGACCCGGCGCTTTGGGATGAGCGCGGCAAAGCCTTGATGGAACAGCTGGCTGCCGATGAATTTTACCAGAGCGAGGGGCTGAAATACAGTGCCAAAGATGGCTGCCCCTATATGATCGCGGTCAACCGCGCGGCTTCTACCGTGACGGTGCTGGCGCTGGACGATGAGGGTAACTACACCAAGCCGTATATGGCCATGGTGTGCTCCGGCGGCGCGGATACCCCGCTGGGATTCTTTGCAACGCCGGTCAATTATGACTGGCGGCTGCTGGCCGGGCCGAGCTATGGCCAGTACGCTACCCGCATCTGGGATTCCTATCTGTTCCACACTGTGCCGTATTACAGCCAGCACAAGGACGATATCGAGTACGACCAGTTCAACCAGCTGGGCACCCAGGCCAGCCTGGGCTGTATCCGGCTGTTGGTCTGTGATGTAAAGTGGATCTATGATAACTGCCCCATCGGCACCCGCGTGGTGATCTATGATAACGCCGATGACCCCGGCCCCATGGGAAAGCCCGGCACCATTTACACCGACCCGACGGACGAGAGCAAGCGCGGCTGGGACCCCACCGACCCGGATTCCGCCAACCCGTGGGATGCAGCATTCCGCAGCGGTACAGCTATCCGCAGCGAGGCAGCCTGGAACGAATGGAACGACGCCCAGAACGATGGCCGCTGGAACGGCTCCATCAACCCCACTGACCTGCAGGGCTGGAGCACCGATTCCAGCATTGAGGGCACCCGCGGATAACACACCATAGGGGTTAGGTTTTACCAGGTTTTCACCAAGAAGCACTTGTTCTGCCCGGCGAATTGGGATATAATAAAAGGGTTACAAACAGCTTTACCTGCCATGGAGGGCAATGAATGATGAAACTGGCAAAACGTGCAACTGCACTTGTGCTGGCAGCGGTTCTGGCGCTCAGCCTGACCGCCTGCAGCCCCAAGGAAGTAGCAAGCAATCTGATTTTGAAAACGGCAGACCTGCTGGGCCTGCGTGAAGAAGGTTCCGATGACGATGAGGCGGACGAAATTGTGGCGCAGCCCGGCGGTGAGGTGAACTTCCCGGATGGGCTGCAGGATACCTCGGTCCACTGGAACCAACAGGTGCAGGATGGGACGCTGTATGTTGCGTTTAACAGCATCCAGAACCGCAACACCGAGTATTTTGTGGCGGGTTCCGATACCGTGCAGGTAACGGGCTATGGCACCACCGAATCCACCGGTATTCTGGAGTTCAAGGTGGCGCTGTGGGAACTTTCGGAGGATAAGGCAACCACTTCCTATGTGGCGGGCACCACGGTGTATTTCCCGACCGGCGGGGAGTGCAGCACCTATACCATCTCCGGCTTGACCCCCGGCAGGCTGTACAAGGCCAATGTCAGCTATGACTCTGGTATGTTCTACATTACCGGCGGCGTGAAAATTGAGGGCATTGGCAGCGACGACCTGGTTGCCCCGGATGCAGAATAACCAAAAATGAAGCGTGCCCCGGCGCAGCGGTCAACGCAGACCGACGCCGGGGCATTTTGCGGATATGACTGAAATAAAAAAGGAATCAAAAGATGAACTTTGATAAAAAACAGCTGCGCAACACCCTGCTGCTTCTGCTGGGAGCGCTGATCTGGGGCACAGCCTTTGTGGCGCAAAGTGTGGGCAGCGGCTATGTGGGGCCGTATACCTTTTTGGCGGCCCGCAGCTGGCTGGCCTGCGCATTTTTGATCGTGCTGGTTTTGCTGCGCCGCGGCAAGGCCCGCAAAGCGGATCCCGGTGTTCCATTCTGGATCAACGGCCGGATGCTGCTGCGGGGCGGTGTGTTCTGCGGCATTGCGCTGTTTGCGGCTTCGGCGGCACAGCAGATCGGCATTGGCACCACCAGCACGGCCAAGGCGGGCTTTTTGACGGCGCTGTATGTGGTGCTGGTACCGCTGCTGGGGGTGTTCTTTGGGCGGCGGCCGGGGGTCAAACTGGGAATCTGCGCCTGCATCAGCCTGGCGGGGCTTTACCTGCTGTGCCTGGCGGGGCACGATACCCTGACCCTGACCGGCGGCGAATGGATGCTGCTGCTCTGCTCGCTGCTGTTTGCGTTCCAGATTATGCTGGTGGATCATTACAGCCCCAGGCTGGACGGTGTACAGCTGAGCTTTGCGGAATTTTTTGCAACGGCGGTCCTTTCCACTATTTTTATGTTTGTGTTTGAAACGCCGACCTTTGCCCAGATCCAGGGGGCGGCGGTATCTATTGCTTACTGCGGCATTTTGTCCAGCGGTGTGGCCTACACGCTGCAAATTGTGGGCCAGAAAGAACTTGACCCCACCATTGCCAGCATGGCCATGTGCATGGAAAGCGTGTTCAGCGCCCTGGCCGGCTGGCTGATTTTGGGCCAGACCCTTTCCGGCGTAGAACTGGCAGGGTGCGCTTTGATGTTTGCGGCAATTATTGGGGCGCAGATACCGGAGAAAGTTAGGAGTTAGGAGTTAGCAAAATGCGCACAGCGCCGATAAATATCGGGCGCTGTGCGCGTTTTTTGTATGATGGCGAGGAAGAAAATGTATGGAAGGGGAAGAAAGGTAAAATTTTGCCGCGAACAGAAAAAGAGATTTGTAGGGGACGATGCTTGCATCGTCCCGTGGGGCGGGCCGTAACGTGGGCAGGTGGTACAATTTTATGATGTCTCTCTGCGGCGGGATGAGGGCATCCCGCCCTACAGATATGATTTATGGTACACTCTGTAATAAAGATGGCGGGCGCACAATGTGCGCCCCCTATGGTCTCTATAAACGAAAAGGTTAATACATAGAATGCAGAACTCTGCGGTCCACCGAAATTATTCTTTATTATTTATTATTATTTATTCTTTTTTCATTCAAACAAAAACGCGCCCTCCCTTGCGGGAAGGCGCATTTGATTTAATCGTGCCGGATGGCCTCCAGGGCGCTGATGCGAACGGCGCGGCTGGCGGGAACGATGCCGGAAAGCAGGCCCACCACCACGGCAAAGCCGATGGCAGCCAGCACCAGCCAGATAGGAATGATGGACATGACGGTTCCGCTGCCGGAATCAGACATGTACATTCCACCGCCGTAATACATCGAATCGCTGCTGCCCATCAGGGAGCTGAGGTCGATGGTGGCGTTGATGCCCAGCTTCATCAGCAGGGTGTTCAGGCCGTATACGATCATCGTCATGTTGTTCATGCCAAAGCTGATGATGTAGCTTAAAATCGTACCGGCTACGCCGCCGATAAAGCCGATCATACCGCTTTCAATCAGGAACATCCGCCGGATGTTGCCAATCTCGCAGCCCAGAACTTTCATCACGCCGATCTCACGGGTGCGCTCGTAAATGGCCATCGTCATGGTGTTGGCGATGTTCAGCGCGGCAACAAACAGGCTGATGGCCGCCAGACCCGCCAGGCGCAGCTGGCGCTGTGCGGTCTGCTGCTGCATCTGCTTGCGGTAATCCACCATGGAGCTGATCTGGTAGCCTTCCTCTTTTAAGGTATCGCAGATCTTATCCACATTCTTGATGTCATCGACCTTAATGTACACTTCGTTATAGGTCACTTTTTTGGGGTTAAAATTCGTTTTGGCCAGCTTGCTGTAGGCTTCGCTCAGCATCAGAAGGTCGTTCAGGCGGAAAGTAATGCCGTATTGCAGCATGTAATCCTCGGATTCTTCCGAGACAACGCCAACGATTTTGAGCTTGTAGCTCTGGGTCTTGGGGCTCTCGGTGTCACCATTGGTCAGGGTCAGGGTAAAGGTATCCTTGGTAGCATCCACAAAGGGCGGCAGCTGGTTGCCGTTGGCATCGGTTTCGCCGCTCCAGCGCTGGCGTTTGGAGCTGTTTTGGCTGCGGCGGGTATCCTCAAACTGATACAAAAACTCCTTGCCCACCACAACGGGGATCACATCCTTGCCGTAATTCACGCCGCTTTTGGGCCAGTCGCCGCTTTCCAGCTTGTTGTCCAGCAGGGGCATGGTGTCCGGGTCCAGGCCGAGAACGCTCCATACATAACTGGCGCGGTAGCGGTTGTTTTTGCCTGCTTCTACATACAGGTTCAGGTCCGGCTGGTAATAGGGGGTGACAGCCGTAACGTGGTCGATCTTGCGGAACCGCTGGACGGCTTCGTTATCCAGCTTGACCTCCTGCCCATTGATGTTCTGGCTGCCGTAGTTGTATACCTCAATCTTGGTCAGGCCGCCCATATTTTTGAGCATTTCGTCGTTGTTATGGCTTTCCGCAATGCCCATGGAGATCATAACGATAACCGCACAGATGCCCACAACGACGCCCACAACGGTCAGTGCCGTGCGGCCCTTGCGGCGGGACAGGTTGGTGACAGCCAGCCCGATCTGGTCAGATATCTTCATCGTTGCCTTCCTCCAGCTTGGCAAGTGCGGCGGCCTTCTTCTTTTTGCGTACCACCACAACGATCACAACTACCACCACGATCACAGCAGCGCCGATTGCCAGATAGGCCCACAGGGGCAGGCCGGTCTGCTGGGGCTGCATGTCATCCATGTTAGAGTCCATATCGCCAGAATTGCCGTAGTCCATGGCCGGCTGAACAGAGAAGGAAAAATCTTTGCTGACGGTTTTCAGGATGCCGTTGGCGTCCTCATAGGTCAGGGTGATGGTACCGTTGCAGGTGCCTTCCTGGGTGGGGGTCATGTCAAAATCCACGCTGTTGGAGGAACCGGCGTTCAGGTTGCCGATGTACTGCACAGTGGTGTCAGCGCCCAGGTTATCGCCGGAAAGGGTGGCTTCCAGGTTGGAAAGGGCGTCGCGGCCCTTGTTGACAAAGTTCAGGGTAACGGAAGCGGAATCCCCCAGCGTAATGCTGTCGCTGAGCTCCAGCTGGCCCAGCTCAAAGCGGTCCGGCTGAGATACCGGAACCGAGATGGTGGTGGACATACCGGTAACGGCCTTGTTGGTGTCCGCGCCGGTGCCCACGCTGTTCACGGTGATGTTGGCCACGCCGCCGGTAAAGCCGGCGCTGGGGGTCAGACTGAAGCTGACATCACGGGTGGACTTGGGGGCCATGGTGCCCAGATAGCTGCTCAGGCTGCCGCTGGTCATGGTGATGCCGTCCGGCAGGGTCAGCGAGATGACCACATCGTTCAGATTCTCCTGGCCGCCGGTGGCGTACAGGGTCAGGGTCAGGGTAAAGGGCGTCCCGGCCACAACCGCTTCATTGCCGTAGCTGGAAGCGCGGATCATCAGGTTGGGGGTATCAGGGTCTTCGTCCACACACTGGCCCAGGGTAACGCTGAGCTGCTGCATCGCCATGGTGGAATTCAGGTAGCTCAGGTTGATGGGCACGCTGTTGCCGCCGCCGTTGTAGATCACATCGCGGAACAGCAGTACATAGCTGTAGTAACCGGCACCGTTGGCGTCGGTTTCCTCGTACAGCTGGCCAACTTCGGCGTTGCCGGTAAAGGTGAACGCGGAGGAGTTGATGCGGGCAGAGATCTGGTCCGCGGGAATGAAGTTGTTGTAAGCACCGTAATCCGCCACGCGCAGAATCAGGTTAAACCGGCTGTCCCGGTCAATGGTGGTGATCTCGCCGCCTGCGGCATCGGTCACGGTCTGAGCAATGATGTAGGCCGAGCCGCTGTTGTTGGGGGCACTCTGGCCGTTGTCCGTCGGGGCGGGGGTCACGGTAGGCTCGGCGGTTGCTGTCGGTACAGGGGCAGAGGTTGCGTCGTCGGCAAGGGCGGGCATGGCAGCCACGCTGCCGAAGAGCATGACGGCCGCCAGCAGGGCGGCAAAACGGGAAGCTTTTTTCACTCCGGGGTCCTCCTTAAATTGATTCCATCTTTTTCTATGGCTTTGATATTCCTGAATGAGTGGGCAAAATTTACGGTTTGGGTTGTTCGGGCTGCTGGGCTGCGGCAGCAGGGGCTGCGTAAGAGGCAAGCTCGGCTGCGGTTTTCTGGTGAACTTCGCCGCTGGCAGAGTCGCCGCCGATCCGCATGTTGCCCTCCAGGCTGGCGAACAGGGATTCGCGGTTGCGCTCCCTTGTGGCGGGATCCTGCACCACATCGGACTGCACCTTGCCGTCCAGAATGGTAATAATGCGGTCTGCACAGGAGGCCAGCTCCGGTTCATGGGTGACCATGACAAAGGTGGTGCCCATCTGCTTGGATATTTGCAGCATGCGGTAGAGCACCTGTTTGGATGTGATAGAGTCCAGGTTGCCGGTGGGTTCGTCCGCAAAGATCACGCGCGGCTTGCTGACAAAGGCGCGGGCGATGCCCACGCGCTGCTGCTGGCCGCCGCTCATCTCGGTGGGCATGTGTTCGGCACGGCCGCCAAGGCCCATGTTTTTTAACTCTTTGCGGGCCATGGCAAGGCGCTGGGAGCGGGAAATGCCCTTGAACATCAGCGGCAGAGCAACGTTTTCGGCCGCCGTCATGGTGGGCAGCAGGTTGTAGCTCTGAAAAATAAAGCCCAGGTGTGCCTGGCGGAACTTGGCCAGCTCATCTTCGGTCATAGCGCTGATCTCGTGCGAACCGATGAATACCTTGCCGCGGGTCGGTTTTTCCAGCCCGGCCAGCTGATTCAGCAGGGTGCTTTTGCCACTGCCGGACTGGCCCACGATGCAGCAGAATTCCCCTTTTTCAATGGAGATAGAAACATCGTTCAGGGCAACGACCCGTTCTTTGCCCACGGCATACACCTTGCGCAGGTTGACGGTATGGATAATGGGTGCCATTTCAGCCCTCCCTTTTTGACAAAATCCTATACCTCTATACTATATCACATTTTACCCCCGGCGGAAAGGGGGCGGAGTTGTAAAATTGCGGTGGGGCGAAGGAAGTAGTTAGGCGTTAGGAGGGAGGAGGTAGGAGTTAATTAGGAATTAGAAATTAGGAATTGGGGCGGGGAAAGGTGGTGGGTAGGGCGGCCAGCCCTCTGGCCGCCGGAAAGGGGGGCTGCAAAGGTTCGGTAGGGCGGGGTCACCTGACCCCGCCGGTGCGTGGGGAATGGAGAAAAATAAATTTGTGATGAATCATGAAACTATATGTAGGGGACGGCGTCCTCGACGTCCCGGAGGGGCCTAGGAATGAAATTTTGTTGAGGGATATATGGCAGGGGGTTCGGAACGGTCAAGACCGTTCCCTACGGATGAGGGGGGAGGTTTGCGGCATATGGCAAGGTTTCTCTGCGCCATGAACCTTAAAATTATCATAAAAAATGCCGCGGCCCGGTGGGGCGGCGGCAAATAGGGATGGGTTATAGATATTCTTCAAAAAATTCTGCGGTGGCGGATTCGATGCGGCGGCGGACGGAGAAATCGTCGATTTTTTTGCCGGATGCGGCGGTGAAATTGTGAGTGGCGTCCTCATACTGGCCGGTCAGGTCCACCAGAGGGCCGCTGTGTTCGGCGGCAGCCTGGCGGGTCAGGTCAATGGTGGTCTGGCTCAGCAATTCGGCATCCCCGGCGGTATAAGCCAGCAGCAGAGGGCCGTTGTAGGTGCGCAGGCTGGCGGTGGGGTCCTGGTCGGCAACCTGCTGCACAAAATCGGCGCTGATCGTTACGCCCCACTTGGGCAGGTCCAGCACGCCGTTCTGTATGGCACCGTCATAAATAGCCTGGCGGCCCTCGGCGCTGTGGTCTAGAAATTCCAGCCCGTCCAACCCTGTGTTATCCGCCGGTGCCCACAGGGCGGCGGCTTTGATGGAATCTTTCAGGTAGACGCTGACGGCGCGGCCGCCCATGCTGTGGCCCAGCAGGCCGATGCGCTCCGGGTCGGCACCCACAGTGTCGGTCAGGTAGGTGATGGCAGAAGTGATATCATCCCGCATGTTGGCGGGGGTGTAAGCGGTGAACGGCTCCTCGCTTTCGCCGCTGCCCGCAAAGTCAATGGCGATGCTGGCAATGCCGTGCTGGGCCAGCGTTTTGGCCAGCGGCTTGGCGTGGCCGTCCAGCTGGCGGTTGCCGGTAAAGCCGTGGCAGATCACCACGGCAGGCATGTTTTCGGCATTGGCAGGGGTGGTCAGCGTGGCATGGATGCTGCCGCGCTCGCCGGGGATGGTAAGTTGCTGCACCTGAACGGATGCCCCACAGCCGGAAAACAGCACCACCGCCGCGCAGACGGCTGCGGCCAGCAGCACCGCAAAAAAGGAACGCAGATGTTTCATGCAGATTCCCCCTTTCTTAGGGTGTAGCTGAAAAGGCGAAAAATTCGTCGGCTTCTTTGCTTTCAGATACATCTTGGGGGTGAGTATACCACACTGCCCCGGCAATAACAACCGCCGCGACGTAAACAAACCGTGAACAAACCATCAATTTACACTGGTAAAAAATTGGTTACGACCGCCTACGGGGCGGAGGTTTACTGCCCCGGTTCCCACATGGCAACGGGGGTCATAATGGTGGGATCACTGGCGGGGGCAAGGTACTGCTGGTAGGTCTGGAACCAGTTGTCCGAAAGATCATCATACACCCAGGAAAGCAGCAACAACTGGCCCACAGGGGATTCGGCGGCAATATAGGTACTTTCACCTGCCTGCCAGCTGGTGTGGAACACGCTGCCGGCGGCAAAGTTCAGCAGCAGGCTTTCGCCGCCCTGACCGCTGTTGGAACGAAACAGCATCATGGTGCCCCATTTTTGGGAGTAGAGGTTGGCAACCGTGGAAGAACCCAACAGATAACCGTAAGGATAATCGGAACGGTCGATCCCCAAAAGGGATTCCAGCGCGGTCTGCTCCCCGTTGCGCAGGTTGAGCCGGATGGCGTTGAACGGGGTATCATCCGGATTCTCCCAAATGCTGGTATTCAGATAGAGAGAATCCCCATACAGCGCGGCATGGGTGAAAGAACCGGAATTTTCGTTCAGGCTGTATAACCGCCGGCTTTGGGCGGTGACGGGGTCGTACAGCACAACGTCATAACTGGTGTTCTGGAACCGGGAAGAATAACTGCCGGCCAGGCTGTAATCGGACATTTTATCGGAAGTGAATGGTTCGGCGCAGCGCTCCCGGAACAGCACAAGCTGGTTGTTCCAGACACCGCAGAGGTGGTCGGTATCCGGGATGGGCATGGTTTCGTACTGGCCGGTGGTGCGCTCCATGCGGAACCAGCGGGTGGGCTCTTCGCCCTGCTGGCTCCGCATGATGCCGTATAAATAGGTGGAATCGCAGCCGCCGATATACACGGCATCATGATCCAGCCGGACAAGCTCGGTGCGGGTGGTGCCGTCCAGCATTTCAATGCGGCCCTGGCCAAAGGCGTTCTGCATCAAGCGGCGGGCGGCGGTAACATCCTCCTGGGTGTAAGGCTCCAGCTCCTGGGTATAAAGGGCCAGCGGAACCCCGGCATCTGCCGCGCGCGCCCAGCGCATGATTTCATCGTCCGACATGGCGTTGATATCCGCGCCGGAAGCGCCCTTTGCCGTTGTGGGCGAATAGGTGCCGTAAACAAGGTAAACGCAATCCCCGGCGGGAACCAGAGAATACATCTGGTCCGTGATGCGGGCAGGGCAGCTGCTGGTGGTATGGGTGCAGCCGGGCACATCACAGAACACGGTCTGCACGCCGGTACTCAGGTTAGTGCGAAGGATCAGGTTGGCATCATAATCAAACACAGCGGCAGCGCGGTCATCGTCCCACTGGTAAGCGATGACGTCAGTGTAATAATAATCGCTGGTTTCTGGCAGCGGCTCGGCGGGCAGCAGATCGGTGCTGCCCGGCTGCGGGGTGGGGGCATAGGGCTGCCAGGTTAGCTGCATGCTGTAATAGGCGCGGGGAACATCGTCAAGGGTAAAGGAGCCGTACACACAGGTCAGCAGGGCGTTGCCTCTGGCACTGTACAGGCCGGTTTCGGCGTAATCGCTGCCGTAAGGCACGGTCCAGTCGCCCAGGTCGGTAAGGCCCTCCCACTGCACCCAGGCGTTCAGCAGGTCGGAGATATTCAGCGATACCGGGCTGCCGGACAGCAGGGTGGGATCGTCCAGCGGGGCCTGAACCCACAGGTTCAGCAGGCGGCCGGTTTTATTATCATAATCCAGGGCGAATGTGGGGGATTCGTTGTATTCGGGGTCGCTTTCATCATAGGCGGCATGGGGGTAGCGCAGCAGCCGCGTAATGCCAAGGGAATCACTGGAAGTATACAGCTCGCCGCTGCTGTAGCTGCTCAGGTTATCGGCTGCCACATGGTACCAGGTGTCCGGCAATACCTCGGCATCATGGAGCTGGGTCAGCAGGCTGGCGGCAAAATCAGCGGCGGTATCGCTGGAGGTCATGTTGTAGCGGCTGTTCCCGGCGGGGGTATACAGGGCTGCTGTGCCGTCCAGCCCGGCGGAAACCATCCAGTCCGTGCGGTTCATCTGGGTGCGGTTTTTGACCTGCTGTAATAGATAAAAATCATCCCCGCTGACCGCGCGGGATTCATACAGGCCAGAGCTTTGATTGACGGTGCCGAACATACGGGCATCCTGTGCGCGGAACCAGAGCAGCGGCAGGCAGGCCAGCACAGCCACCAGGGCGGCGCAGGCCAGCATCAGCAGCTTGCCGCGTTTTGTGGTTTTCATACGGGTTCCTCCTGTGCGAGTTCGGCGGCGGTTTGGTTCGGTGCGGGCAGGGTGACGGTTACGGTGGTGCCTTTGCCAAGCTCGCTTTCCATGGCAAGCGTTCCGCCGTGGGCCTGGGCAATGCGGCTGCACAGGGCCAGGCCCAGGCCGCTGCCGCCCTGGCGGCGGGAACGGGATTTATCCACCATATAAAACGGCTCCACCACGCGGGCCAGCTTGTCCGCCGGGATGCCCTGGCCGTGGTCCTGAACCGTCAGCCGGATGGAACCATCTGCCTGTTCGGCGCAGACCGCAATGGCGCTGCCGGGAGTGCTGGCCTTGGCGGCGTTGGTGACAAGGTTGATGACGAGATCACACAGCAGGTCGGCATCTCCCTGCACGGTCAGGCCGTTGGACTGCATGGTCAGAATGCAACCGTTCAGAGCGGGGGCAACGGCGCGGCGCGCTTCGGCAAAAACAGAATCCAGCTGCACGGGTACCAGTTGGGGGGCGTGCTCACCCAGGCCCATCAGCTGCAGCAGCTTTCCGCTTAAGGCTTCCAGCCGCTGGGCTTCATGGAAGATGGCCCCGGCGGCTTCACGCTGTTCTTCGGGGTCTGGCTGCATGCTGCGCAAAAGGTCGGCATAGCCGATGATGCCGGTCATGGGGGTTTTGAGCTCATGGGTAAACGCACCCACAAAATCATCCCGCTGCTGGACCGAAAGCTCCAGAGCTTCCACTTTGTCCTGCACGGCACCGGCCATCTGGTCAAAGCCCTGGCTCAGGATTTCAAGCTCATCCCCGGTGTGCATCCTGGTGCGCAAGGCATAATCACCCGCGGCAATGCGGGCGCTGGCGGCGGTCAGCACGGTCAGTGGGTGGGTCAGGCGGCGGCTGACAAGCCAGACCACCACGGCAGCTCCGGCCACCACGGCAGCTTCCAGCAGGAAAAAGCGCTGCAGGCTGCGGTTGCGCGCGGCAAAAATCTCCGTTACATCAAAGGTGGTTACCATCACAAGGCCGCCCAGCAGATCGCTGCGGTAGGTGCGGGTCACATTGGGGCCGTACTGCAAAATGCTTTGGCCGTCCTGCAGGCCGTATATGGCATAGGCTTCGTCCTGGGCGGGGTCAGCGGATGCGCGGAACAGCCCCTGGGAATAAACCCCACGGGCCAGATCCCCTGCGCGCCAGGTGGCGGCGGTGATAAAATCATCCCCGCAGGTATCTTCGCCGCGGCCGGTCTGGTCCAGGTAGTAATCCTCCACCACGCCGCACAGCATGGCGTGCATGCTTTGTTCCTGCTCGGCGGCTGCGCTCAGGCGGTCCATAAAGCTGCCGTTGACCAGCACCGCACCGCCCACGGCAAAAAACGCGGCGATGACCAGCAGCATGATGCAGACAAGTTTTTGAGAAAATTTCATAGAAAAACCCGTAAGTAAGTTTGAAATTAGGGCAATACCGCATAATTCTAAGTGCCGATACGGCGAGCGAGGTGCGGCAGATGCCGTGCCGCAGCTGCCGGAGCGGTGCTTAAGCCGCAAGGCGGGAATTGTGCGGTGTTGCCTTAGAAATTGGAAATGAGAAATCAGCAATGTGAGGTTATTTCTGGTCGGATTTAAGGCGGTAACCGACACGGTAGACGGTTTCGATCTTATCCGCCCAGCCAAGTTTTTTGCGCAGGCGCTGGATGTGCAGGTCCAGGGTGCGGCTGTCCAGCAGATCGCCGCCCCACACCCGCCCGTACAATACATCGCGGTACAGCGCCGCCCCGCGGTTGCGCATGAGCTGCTCCAGCAGGTCGAACTCCCGCGGGGTCAGCTCCACCGCCTTGCCCTGCCGGGTCACGGTGTGGGCCACAATATCCATCGTTACATCAAAGGCGGTCAGGGTCTGGCCGCCGCGGCCGGTGCGGCGCAGTACGGCTTCCACACGGGCTAGAAGTTCTTCGATTTCAAACGGCTTTACGATATAATCATCGGCGCCGAGCTGCAGGCCTCTGACCCGGTCCTTAGTGGCGCCCTTGGCCGTGATAAAGATGACCGGCACCCCCAGCGGGCGCAGGTAGCCCAGCAGCTCGTACCCATCCAGGCCGGGCAGCATAATATCCAGCAGGGCCAGGTCAAAGTCGTGCTCGGCAATCAGGTCCGCCGCGGTGCTGCCATCGTTGGCAACCGTGCAGTCATACCCCGCGCGGCGCAGGCTGACCGCAATCAGCCGGGAAATGGTAATTTCGTCCTCCACAATCAAAATGCGGTTCATCCAATGCCCCCAATCGTTATTTATCTTAAGTATAGCACAGAGTTGTCGCCAAGTTGTATAGAAGTTAGGAGTTGGGCGGCGGGATAAAGGCTGCCGTGAACCGAATAAAAGCATTGTAGGGAACGGTCAAGACCGTTCCCTACAAATTATAATGGAAAGTTACGTAGGAGTTTTAAGGCAATACCGCATAATTCTAAGTGCCGATACGGCGAGCGAGGTGCGGCAGCTGCTAAGCCAAAAGCGCAGATAATACTGGAAGTCTTATCGAGCATTTTGGCAACGCAGATGCCGTGCCGCAGCCGCCGGAGCGGTGCTTGAGCCGTTAGGCGGGAATTGTGCGGTATTGCCTTAATAACCGGCAGCCCCAAAACTCCTAACTCCTAACTACGCATTATGTACCGCTTGTGCCATATCGCGCACAAAGGCTTCGATGTGGGGCACGGCGGCGGGGCCGTATTGGGCAAAGAGCTTGATGATGGCGCTGCCGACGATGGCACCATCGCTGACTTTAACGCATTAAATCGGGAAAGCCAATGGGTTGAAGAAAAAATTTGAATTTTTCTGCCGTCTTGCACCCAGGGGCAAAAATGCCTATAATGAACACAGAAGCAAAACCACGCGGCGCGTTTGATACGTTTGGCGCGGTAAAAGATAAAAGGAGAACCCCATGCCCGGAATTTTGTATATTGTTGCCACGCCCATTGGCAACCTGGACGATATGCCGCCGCGGGTGGCGGCTACATTTGGCGCGGCGGATTTTGTTGCCGCCGAGGACACCCGCGTGACCCTGAAGCTGCTGAACCATCTTGGCTTAAAAAAGCCGATGATGAGCTATTATGAGCATGCGCTGCACCATGGCGCGGCAATTTTGGACCGCATTGAAGCGGGAGAGAGCTGCGCGCTCTGCTCTGACGCCGGTATGCCCTGCATCAGCGACCCCGGTGAGCAGATCGTGAAAGACGCCATTGCCCGCGGCATTACGGTAACGCCGGTGCCGGGTGCCAGTGCCTGCGTGACGGCGCTGGCGGTTTCGGGGCAGGATACCGCCCGGTTTGTGTTTGAGGGCTTTTTGCCGGTGCCCAAAAAGGAGCGCCGCGAGCGGCTGGAATTTTTGCAGGGGGAGACCCGCACCGTGATTTTTTATGAGGCCCCCCACAAGCTGCGCGGAACACTGGACGACCTGTGCGCCGCCTTTGGCGCGGAGCGCTCCATTACCTTGTGCAGGGAGCTGACCAAGCTGCACGAGGAAATCATCAAGACGACCATCGGTGAAGCTGTGCGCTACTATGAACAGAATGATCCCCGCGGGGAGTATGTGCTGGTCATGGCCGGTGCCCCGGCGGCGCAGGCTGCGGCGGAGGAAGTGACCCTGCCGGACGCCGTTGCCACTGCCCGCCTGCTGATGGCGCAGGGCACCCCGCCCGCCGCAGCCGCAAAACAGGCTGCCAAGGGAACGCCGTTCAGCAAGGGCGATATTTACAAAGAACTGATCGCGGCCAAAGATGAGGACGACCGTGAAGAAGAGAGCGAATGATATGGCCGAGCAACCCATGAAAGTGCTGGTTGTCAGCGATGTACACGGACGTGTGACCCCGCTGCGCTGGCTGTTGAAAAACGAAACTGCCGATGCCATGTTCTTTTTGGGGGACGGCCTGTATGACCTGAACCAGGCCATTGCCGCAAACGGCGCTGCGCCGGATTACCCCATCTACCGGGTGCGCGGCAACTGCGATATTGGTTCCGATGACCCGGCAGAGGGGCTGGCACCCTTTGGCGGTGTGCTGTTCTTTTATACCCACGGGCATCTGTTCGGGGTAAAATCCGGGTACGAGCGGATCGCCGAATACGCAGCGGACCGCGGGGCGGATGTGGTGCTGTTTGGCCACACCCACTATAAAACGCTGCGCCACGGTACGCCGTTTTCCCCGGCACTGTTCAACCCCGGCAGCCTGCGGGATACCCACAGCTATGGCGTGATCACCATCACGGATGGACAGTGCAGTTTTGAATGGAAGCAGGTGCCGGAACAATGGTAAACAATGCAGTAGTATCCCACAACAGCGTGAATGAGCTGTATTATCTGGAAGAGGTGGACAGCACCAACACCTGGGCAAAGGCAAACCTGGATAAATTCGGCCCGGTGGGGGCGGTGTATACCACCAGCCAGACGGCGGGCCGCGGGCGGCGCGGGCACACCTGGATCAATGCGTCCGGGCAGGCGCTGTATTACACCGTGGTGCTGAAAACTGAGCTGGCTCAGCCCGAAAGCCTGCCGCTGTTTGCCAGCATGGCCGTGGCGGATGCGCTGGAACAGCGGTACGGCATCCAGTGCCAGATCAAATGGCCCAACGACCTGTTGCTGAACGGTAAAAAGATCGTAGGCATTCTGTGCGAGGGGATGCCGGACCGCCATGCCATTGTGTGTGGCATTGGCATCAATCTGGCCCAGCCGCAGAGCTATTTTGACGCAATGGCGCTGCCCCACGGCACCAGCCTGGCGTTGCAGGGCATTGCCGTGGATCCGGCGGCGGATGCCGCCGCCCTGGCGGAGAGCATGACGAACTTTGGTTTTGACCGCGCGCTGTACGGCTTTGAGCGGGAGGGCTTTGCCGCCATCCGGGATGCGTACAAGGCGCGCTGTGTAAACCTGGGGAGGCATGTGATCTTTGACGGCGGCGAAGGCACCGCCCTGGATGTGGACGAAGAGGGCCGCCTGGTGGTGCAGGGGGCTGAGGGCAGCACCCATGTGTTTACCGGCGAAGTGAGCGTGCACGGCATTTACGGTGCAGTGTGAGCTATAATCTTAGGCAACACCGCACAATTCCCGCCTTGCGGATTAAGCACCGCTCCGGCAGCTGCGGCACGGCATCTGCGTTGCCAAAATGCTCGATAATGTCGGGTTGCGGTACCCGCATCGTGCTTCGGGGGCAAAAGCCCCTCGCACTCTGCGACCGCTGCCCCTGCTTCGGTTCGCTGTTTCCGCCACTGGCGGCGCTCACCTTTGCAGCATCCAGTATTATCTGCGCTTTTGGCTTAGCGGCTGCCGCACCTCGCTCGCCGTATCGGCACTTAGAATTATGCGGTATTGCCCTTATAATTTTTACTATATTTCGTACTTTTTAACGGCGTGCCCCCGGCGTGGGGGAAATTAACAGAAAGTTCACACCGTTATAATATATTTTTCTCAAGTATTGGGTATCCTATAATCACACGGAACGGAGCCGCAACCGTTGCCGTGGAACATGATTCCTCCTCACACCAAAACGATACCCCATCGCCCCCGCCTGAAGCCGCAATCAGGCGGGGGCAACTTTTGTAGTTAGAAGTTAGGAATTAGGAGTTAGGAATTTGAGGTGGGGCATAGGCTGCGGGCGGGAAATATAGAGATAAAATCATAAAGAATAAGAATGCAGAGATGTAGAGAGAAACTACATCGCTGCATTCTTTAGTTTTTTGGGGGAGACAAAAAGGCGCGTGATAAAGTGGAACTTGTAAGGGGCGATGCTGGCATCGTCCCTTAGGGCAACACCGCACAATTCCCGCCTAGCGGCTTAAGCACCGCTTCGGCGGCTGCGGCACGGCATCTGCGTTGCCAAAATGCTCGATAATGTCGGGTTGCGGTACCCGCATCGTGCTTCGGGGCAAAAGCCCCTCGCACTCTGCGACCGCTGCCCCTGCTTCGGTTCGCTGTTTCCGCCACTGGCGGCGCTCACCTTTGCAGCATCCAGTATTATCTGCGCTTTTGGCTTAGCATCTGCCGCACCTCGCTCGCCGTATCGGCACTTAGAATTATGCGGTATTGCCTTAGGTGAACCTTGCCGTATATCTCATTATGGCATATACAGCGAGGCCCCGGAACGGTCAAGACCGTTCCCTACAGCTTATTTTATATTGCGATGCAAACATACAAATGATCTGTAGGGCGGAATGCCCTCATCCCGCCGCGGAGAAGCCTTGCTGATTGCTCAAACGCGAACTTGTCGGGGCACAGCCCCTCCATTTTGCTTGCGCAAAAACGTTCTGTCACTCAAACACCCCGCAGGGGTGTTTGTTGCTAGCGCAAACGCGAACTTGTCGGGGCGCAGCCCCTCCATCTTGCTGACGCAAGACCGTTCTGTCGCTTGAAAGCCCCACTGGGGCTTTCATTGCTTCACTTCGTTTCGCAAACGCGAATTTGACACTTTGTATTTATCGAGAATACTCTTGAAACCATTTTGCAAAGCGTGATTTATTGAAAATAATGAATTTATATAGTTCTCCATTTTTCATATTAACTGTTGCAATTGGAAAGACTATCCACTTCCAAGAGATTTCTTTTATTTCCTGCATCGGCAAAACTAAATTTCTGTATTTTTTGTCAACTGTAAGCTTGTTTGTCTTGTAAGTAAGCGACTGACTATCGAGGTACAGACCTCCTCCAAGTATGCCATTGTGACACAAACTGCAAACAAAAGATTTCATAGAAACATCCCTCCATTAAATTCCGATTTGCATTTCCGTTCCTTTCAGAAAACGGGCAATCCCAAAGGAACTGTAATTTCTGAAATCTGCTACATTTAATTATAGCGGTTTTCTGTGGACAAGTCAATTGTGGATTGATATATGAGCGGGCATATAACAGAAAAGCCCTTTGAGAAAGGGGTTTCTCCTCTCTCAAAGGGCAAGTTGGCAAACTGGAATTTGACACTTTGTATTTATCGAGAATACTCTTGAAACCATTTTGCAAAGCGTGATTTATTGAAAATAATGAATTTATATAGTTCTCCATTTTTCATATTAACTGTTGCAATTGGAAAGACTATCCACTTCCAAGAGATTTCTTTTATTTCCTGCATCGGCAAAACTAAATTTCTGTATTTTTTGTCAACTGTAAGCTTGTTTGTCTTGTAAGTAAGCGACTGACTATCGAGGTACAGACCTCCTCCAAGTATGCCATTGTGACACAAACTGCAAACAAAAGATTTCATAGAAACATCCCTCCATTAAATTCCGATTTGCATTTCCGTTCCTTTCAGAAAACGGGCAATCCCAAAGGAACTGTAATTTCTGAAATCTGCTACATTTAATTATAGCGGTTTTCTGTGGACAAGTCAATTGTGGATTGATATATGAGCGGGCATATAACAGAAAAGCCCTTTGAGAAAGGGGTTTCTCCTCTCTCAAAGGGCAAGTTGGCAAACTGGAATTTGACACTTTGTATTTATCGAGAATACTCTTGAAACCATTTTGCAAAGCGTGATTTATTGAAAATAATGAATTTATATAGTTCTCCATTTTTCATATTAACTGTTGCAATTGGAAAGACTATCCACTTCCAAGAGATTTCTTTTATTTCCTGCATCGGCAAAACTAAATTTCTGTATTTTTTGTCAACTGTAAGCTTGTTTGTCTTGTAAGTAAGCGACTGACTATCGAGGTA
>CDZP01029560.1_pt1 | contig 38761 bp, 40 predicted proteins | sample 554941 | NCBI WGS metagenome assembly CDZP01 (sample SAMEA3182064, study PRJEB8094) | gut metagenome | biome: human; feature: gut; material: Stool; isolation source: human stools | place: Canada | collected 2013-01-28
GTCTGAAGAGGTGTATACCCTATCTGCCGTTGGTGGTGCTCTTACAGGAACGCTCGATCTGAGTTCCCTTCCAGAAGGTGAATATCGTCCCATCATGTACAGCAGCGACAACCAAAATATCAATGCTGTTATGCTGTATCAATTCCAATAGTCTCAAGTTGAAGAGAGGTGCCGTTCTACCAAGAACGGCACCTCTCTTTTCCCTTTTATGATATAGCGATGCCAAAACAGACCGGCTTCAACGACAGATTAGCTCGGCTGTCGTGACAAAACAATCCGGCTATGCGACAAAACAGACCGGCTATTTCTGGACAAAACAGCTTGGCCTTAACATTTATAGACCGTCTGCGCGTGCTGGCGGTAGACGGCATCCAGATCCTTCACGGAGTTTCTCCCCCTTTCAGCGGTGTTTTCATCTGCTATATCCGTTTGGGGCGCGGTTCGTTACAGCGTTGGAAAAAGATTTTGAAAAAAAGGAGCCGTGCGGCTCCTTTTGCGATGCTCAGAAGGTTTCAGACTGGACCAGTTCCTCGTAGGAACGGATGTAATAGTCGCACAGACGCTGGATCTCCGGCTGATCCTGCTCCGCCGTGGCCTCATAGACCCCGGCCACCCGGAAGCCTGCTGCCTTGGCGGTGCGGATGGCGTGGAGGGCGTCCTCAAATACCACGGTGTCCCGCTTGTTGGACTGGAGCCGCCGCATGGCCATCTCGTAGATGTCGGCGCTTTCAGATTTGTGATTTCCCGCGTCGGCGGAGGTGACGATCCCCCGGAAATAGTGGTCGATGCCCGCCGTTTTCAGGGCCTTTTCCGTCAGCCGCCGATGGGTGGCGGTGGCTACATACATCCAGACCCCCTCCATTTTCAAAATGGAGAGAAATTTTTCCAGACCCGGCTTGGGCCGGACCTGGCTGGAATAAAACGTCTCCATCCGCTGAATGATCTGGTCGATGATCTCCTGCTGGGACCACGGCAGACCGCAGACCTCCCGCAGATAGGGAATCACGTCGCAGTCCGCTAAGATGTGGAGCATCCGGTCCTGCTCCGGTGTGGCGGTGATGCCCGCCTCCTTTAAGAACGTGGGCCCCAGCTCCCGCCAGGTGGGCATGGAGTCCAGCAGGGTCCCGTCCATATCAAAAATCGCGCTTTGTAACCGCATGAATGACCTCAATCTCCGTAAATTTTGAAACTTACAGCATATGCGCCGATAGAGCGCAGATGAAAAACCTGGTATTTTATTGTTCGTTACTGCCGATCCAATAGCACCCTGCACCTATGATAGCAGCTAAAAATTCAATTGCCTTGAGATACATATCATAGCTATGCCAACCAATGATAAAACCAGATAATATATAAATCACTGCAAATACAACTACCGAAATAACCGCCCGCTTTATTTTGTTTTTCATCAAAGAAATATCCTTTAAAATTCAGTTATGTTTGTCAGGGCATTCCTGGGGGACTTCCCTTGCCCGCGCGGGGCAAGGGACTTTTTTGCCTGACGAATGATACTCTGATGAAGATACTTTGTGTCCCGCATGGAAAAATTGAAATCATTTTTGTCAGGACATGTGCCTGACAAAAATACTTTGATCTAAGTGCCTTGGGCACGTTCATCAGTCCGCAGACTGGTGGGAGGTGGTTAGGAGGGGGACAAGTCCCCCTCCTAAGTAGTCAGCACAGCTTGGAACCAGCCGGGATCTGATCGTCCAGCATGATGAGGTTCAGCTTTTCCTCGCCCTTTTCCGTGCGGACGGCGGAGAGCAGCATACCGTTGCTCTCCAAACCCATCATCTTCCGGGGAGGCAGATTCACGATGGCGGCCAGGGTCTTGCCCACCAGCTCCTCCGGCTCATAGTATTTGTGGACGCCGGAGAGGATCTGCCGGTCGGTGCCGGTGCCGTCATCCAGCGTGAAGCGCAGCAGCTTGTCAGACTTTTTCACGGCTTCGCAGGCCTTGACTTTCACCACCCGGAAATCGGATTTGCAGAAGGTGTCGAAGTCCACCGTTTCGGTGAGCTGAGGCTCCACCTCCACGTCAGGCTGCTCTGCCTTCTTAGCGGCGGCTTCGGCGGCTTCCAGGTCCGCGAGGGCCTTGTCCAGATCCAGACGGGGGAACAGGTTTTCACCCTTGACCACGGCAGCGGTCTCAGGCAGTTCGCCCCAGAGGTCCGCAGACTCCCAGGTCCGGGCCTCCGCACCTACGCCGATCTGGGCGAAGAGCTTTTCCATGCTCTCCGGCATGAAGGGGGTCAGCAGGATACCACAGATGCGGGTGGCTTCCAGCAGGTTATAGAGCACATGGGCCAGCCGGGCGCCGTTAGCCTCCATATCCTTGGCCAGCGCCCAGGGAGCGTTCTCGTCGATATATTTGTTGGCCCGCTGGATCAGCTTGAAGGTCTCGGACAGGGCGTTGTGAGGGGCGAAGGTGTCCATCTCATGAGCGTAGGCCTTCTTCAGACCGGCGGCCTGTGCCACCAGCTGGGCATCGTACAGCACGGGGTCCACAGTGTCGCCGCTGGCGGCCAGCTCCACGCTGCTGCCCATGCGGACCATGGCAGCCAGCTGCTTCTCATCTTCCGTGGCACCGCAGCCTGCAGGCAGGGAGCCGCCGAAGTACTTGCTCACCATGGCGGTAGTGCGGCTGAGAAGGTTGCCCAGATCATTGGCCAGATCGGTATTGATGGTCTGGATCAGCAGCTCATTGGAGAAGTTGCCGTCAGAGCCGAAGGGGAAGGTCCGCATCAGGAAGAAGCGGAGGGCATCCACGCCGAACTGCTCCGCCAGCAGGTAGGGGTCCACCACGTTGCCCTTGGACTTGGACATCTTGCCGCCGTCCAGCAGCAGCCAGCCGTGGCCGAAGACATGCTTGGGCAGGGGCTCGCCCAGGCTCATCAGCATGGCGGGCCAGATGATGGAGTGGAAGCGGACGATCTCCTTGCCCACGATGTTGATGCCGGGCCAGTATTTCTTGTAGTCATTATAGCGGTCATTCTCATAGCCCAGCGCGGTGATATAATTGCTCAGAGCGTCCACCCACACATAGACCACGTGCTTGGGGTCAAAATCCACGGGGATGCCCCAGGAGAAGCTGGTGCGGGAAACGCACAGATCCTCCAGACCGGGGTCGATGAAGTTTTTCACCATCTCGTTGACACGGGAACGGGGCTGGAGGAAGTCGGTGTTTTCCAGCAGGTCCCGAATACGGTCGGCATATTTGCTCAGACGGAAGAAGTAGGCTTCCTCCTCGGCGTCCACAACGGGGCGGCCGCAGTCGGGGCAGCAGCCGTCCTTCAGTTGGCTCTCCGTCCAGAAGGACTCGCAGGGAGTGCAGTATTTGCCCTTGTAGGTGCCCTTGTAGATGTCGCCCTTGTCATACATCCGCTTGAAGATCCGCTGGATGGCCTTCACATGGTAATCGTCGGTGGTGCGGATGAAGCGGTCATTTGAGATGTTCATCAGCTTCCACAGATCCCGGACGCCCCGGGGGCCTTCCACGATGCGGTCCACGAACTCCTGGGGAGTGACGCCGGCCTCGTCGGCCTTCTGCTCGATCTTCTGGCCGTGCTCGTCGGTACCGGTGAGGAACATGACGTCCTCGCCCTTCAGCCGGTGATACCGGGCCAGGGTGTCGGTGGCCACGGTGCAGTAGGTGTGACCGATGTGCAGCTTATCGGAGGGGTAGTAGATGGGGGTTGTGATATAAAAAGTGTCCTTTTCCATATCCGGTTCCTCTTTTCTTCTTTATGATAAATTTTGAGTGATCGCAAATAAAAACGCCGTCCCTGAGCATACGCTCAAGGACGGCGAAGAAAGCCGTGTTACCACCTTGATTCACCCACACCTCGCGGCGTGGGCCTCTGCGGGTACAAGCCTGCCGAAACCGACTGGCGCGATACCCTGACGCTGTAATGGGCGCACCCATCGCAGCCTGCGCCAAAGCGCTGAGCCGCGCGGCTCCGGGGCCATGTTCTGCCCACCGCATGGGTCCCTTTTCAGCTGCCGGGACTCTCTGAACCATGCCGCGAGGACGTACTCTCCCCTTCATTGCATTCTCGATTGCACTCACTTATACCATATTTTAAACGATTAGTCAATCATCCGGTCAAAAATATTTCCAATTTCCGCTGTTTTTATTCGCTGCGGTACTTTCCACGCCATTTTCCGGCAGCATAGTGATAGACCGACAGAGCGCAGGCCACGGCCCAGCCGATGCCGTAGCTCCAATACATAGCGTCCGGGCCGAAGCGGTTTGCCAGCAGGTACAGGAAGGGGACCCGCAGCAGGATCACAGAGGCCACCACGTTCACCATGGGATACAGGCTGTCGCCTGCACCCCGCATGGCGGAGTTCAGTACGAACAGAATGGCAAACAGCACGTAGGGCGGCATCACACATTGCAGATACCGGGCGCTGGCGGCGATGACCGCCGGGTCCGGGGAGAAGATCCGGGACAGAGGGACGGACAGCCACACCACAAGGGCGGAACTGAGAACTGTCCACACAACGGCCATGGTCACGGTGATCCGGACACCCTGACGGACCCGGTCCTCCCGGCTTGCCCCCATATTCTGCCCCACAAAGGAGATCACAGCGGCGGCCAGGCTTTGGACCGGCAGGAAGGACAGGGTATCCAGTTTATTGCCCACGTTGAAGCCAGCGGTGAAGGCCTTTCCGTAGCTGTTGACCTTGGAGAGTACGCCCATGGCGCCCAGGGCCACCAGAGACATCTGGATACCACTGGGCAGGCCAATGCGGATGATCTCACAGAACAGTTTGCGGTCGAAGATCCCGTTGAAGGGATGGATGGCCAGCTGCGGATACCTGCGGTTGATATACCAGATACCGAACAGCCAGCTGCATAATTGGGCGATGACGGTGCCCAGCGCTACACCCAGCACCCCCAGCGGTACTGCCAGCACCAGTGCCAGATCCAGAAAGATGTTCAAAATCGTGGACACCGCCAGAAACAGCAGTGTGGTGGAGCTATTGCCCATGCCCCCTAAAATGCCGGCGTTGAGATTATAGCCGATGCTGCCGACAAGCCCCGCACAGACCACCAGCAGATAGGTCCGGGTCTCTGCCCAGGCGGCGGGGTCCACACGTAAAACAGTCATCAGGGGATTCACCAGCAGCAGCGCGGCGGCAGTGATGGGCAGAATACTGCGGATAAAGGCGGTATACAGGCTGTCGATGGCGCTCCGGACCCGGTCCGGTCTCCCACCGCCGAAGGCCTGGGCGATGACCACGGTGCCGCCGGTGGCGATGCCGGAGAACAGGGAGGTGAACAGGAAGATCACCGGAAAGCCGACGCCCACGGCGGCCAAGGCTCCATCGCTGACATAGTTGCCCACCACCCAGCTATCCACCATATTGTAGAACTGCTGCAAAAAATTCCCCGCCAGCAGCGGCAGGGTAAACATCAGAATATGGCGGAAGGGACTGCCCGCTGTCATATTCCGGATTCCGCTTTCCGTCCCCACGATGCACCTCAACTCATAAAATCATTTTATTTTACTGTACTCCTTTTCACCGGAAAGGGCAAGTTGATTTCCCGGCGAAAACCGGGTAAAATGAGGGAAAACCGTCAAAAACCGCCGCCGGGACCGGGCGGCGGGGAAGGAGCCTCTATGAAACTGGTATCTTGGAACGTCAACGGCCTGCGGGCCTGTCTCGGCAAGGGCTTTCTGGACTTCTGCGCCTTCGCGGACGCAGATGTGATCTGCCTGCAGGAGACGAAGATGCGCCCGGAACAGGCGGAATTCGACCTGCCGGGCTATGAGCGCTACTGGAACAGCGCCGACAAGGCGGGCTATTCCGGCACCGCCGTGTTTACCCGGCAGACGCCCCTCTCCGTCACCTATGACTTCGGCAAGGAGGTCCACCGCCACGAGGGACGGGTCATTACGGCGGAATACCCGGAATTCTATCTGGTGTGCTGCTACACCCCCAACTCCAAGGACCAGCTTTCCCGGCTGGACTACCGCATGGAGTGGGAGGACGATCTGCGGGACTATCTGATGGAGCTGGATCAAACGAAGCCGGTGGTCTACTGCGGCGATCTCAATGTGGCCCATCAGGAGATCGACCTGAAAAATCCGAGATCCAACCGCATGAACCCCGGCTTTTCTGACGAGGAGCGGGCTAAAATGACCCAGCTGTTAGAAAGCGGCTTTACGGACACCTTCCGATATCTTTACCCGGACAAGACCGGCGCGTACTCCTGGTGGAGCTATCGCTTCAACGCCCGGAAGAACAACGCCGGATGGCGCATCGACTATTTTATCGTCTCCGACCGGCTGAAGGACAAGATCAAAAGCGCCGACATCTGGAGCGAGGTCACGGGCAGCGACCACTGTCCCGTGGTGCTGGAGCTGGACCTCTGACCCTATGACAGCAGGGCGTTGATCTCCTCGATCTCCAGATCCTGCAAGGCCCAGTTGATGCCGTAGCCGATGACCTTACCCAGGTCCCGCACCTGCTGGTCGATGTCCCTTGGCGTGACCATAAGGTTTTCAGGGCGGCTCCGTAGCGTTTCCATATCCGGCTCGGGAAGCCCGGATTCTTCCAATAGATCCGCTGCTAACGTGGCGGCGTCCACCACCGTGGGAACGCCCACGGCCAGCACTGGTACCCCGAGAGTTTCCAGGTTCAAGGCGGAGCGGTGATTGCCCACGCCGCTGCCGGGGATGATGCCGGTGTCGCTGAACTGGACGGTACAGCACACCCGCCCCACCCGGCGGGATGCCAACGCATCCACCGCGATGACCGCCGACGGATGGAGCCGGTCCACCAGTCCCCGCACCGCTTCCGCGGATTCCACGCCGGTGGTCCCCAGCACTCCCGGCCGCAGGGCCGCCACCGGGCGGAACCCGGAAAAGTGCTGGGGCATAGCGTCGATGAGATGGCGGGTGATGAGGACACTGTCCGCCGCCAGCGGACCGACAGCGTCCGGCGTCATGGCCCGGTTTCCAAGGCCCACCACCAGCACCGGACCGCTGTCCGGGGTCAACTCCTTGACTTGCTGCCCCACGGCCCGCACCGCCCGGTCGAAAAACCCATCCCCCCTCTGCCAGAAGGCGGTGAGGTCAAGGGTGCGGTAACTGCCCGCAGGCTTTCCCAGTGCGGCCTCCCCTTCCCGGTCCAGAATATCCACCTGCGTGACCGGATATCCCTGTATTTTCTTCTCCGTGGCCTTTACGCCTGCCAGCCGGGTGGTTTTCCCGGCGGATTCCTGCCACAGCTCGTGGGCCTCGATTGCCAGATCCGTCCGTTTTGTAAACATTTTGCCCTCCTGACACAAAATCTTGTGGTATTAAGGGTAGCTTTTGCGGAGAAATTCGCGTTATACAAAAAAATATAGAAATATTAAAAAAAGGCTTGCTTTTTCTGGACTTCTCTGCTAAAATATCATTCTGCACGGTGGAAATTATGAAACCGCGCCAAGAAATGCCAGGAGGAGGTGTTTGGTTTGCCGAATATCAAGTCTGCCAAGAAGCGTGTCCTCATCGGTGAGGTCCGCAACGCGCGCAATAAGGCTACGAAGTCCGATCTGAAGACTGCCATCAAGAAGTTCGAGGCGGCTGCCGCTGAAGGCAATCGCACCGAGGCCGATGGCGCTTACAAGGTCGCGGTCAAGAAGGTCGATCAGGCTGTCGCTAAGGGCGTTCTGCACAAGAACACGGCTGCTCACCGCAAGAGCGCTATGACCCTGAAGCTCAACAAGATCGGTTAATAGGCCAAACAAAAGGACATCCGTCGGGGGCAGTCCAATAAAACAGTATATTGTTTTCGGGAAGCGGCATGAGTAATCATGCCGCTTTTCCGTTCATAACGTCATAGAGTAAATTGGCGGGGAGTATGCCGATATAGTTGTAGCTGATTGTCACATCCTGCACTCGGTGTCCGCTTGACTTGTCCGGTGCATGAACATATACGGCATTGACCATATCGTTCAGAATAGTGGGTGTCAGCTTCTCCAAGTACAGGTATTTCTTTGCCTGTCGGATAAACCTATCAACATTCTCCGCTTGATCTTCTTGATTCTGTATTTCGTTTTCAAGCATTTCAATCTTGGCTCTCAGGTCTGCCTGCTCCTGCTCATAATCATCAGCCAACATCTGAAAACGTGTTTCGGACAGTTTTCCGTTAACCATATCCTCATAAATACGCTTGAACAATCTGTCCAGTTCAGCCAGACGATTTTCGGATTTCTGCAGGGTTCGCTTTTTGGCAGAAAGGTCTTTCTTTGCTTCCTCGCTTCGCTTTGCACCCAACGCCCTGCGGAACGCATCCTCATAATCAGCAACACACTGGATCACCAACCTCATGTGTTGAAGTGTACCTTCTTCCAGCACCACAGCTCGGATGAAGTGAGTGTCGCAGACCTCCTTGCCCTTTTTACGGGAAGTGGAGCATACAAAGTGATCTTGTCTGGTTTCAAAACTGTTGCTGGTACAGTAGTACAATTTCTCACCGCAATCGGCACAGCGGACGAGACCGGAGAACATATTGGTCTTGCCTGTTCGGGCGGGTCTGCGTTTGTTCTTGCGAAGCTCCTGCACACGGGCAAAGGTTTCTTCGTCAATAATGGCTTCATGGGTGTTCTCGAAAATCTTCCATTGGTCTTGAGGGTTTTCGAGTTTCTTTTTGCTTCTGTACGACTGCTTACGGGTTTTGAAATTGACCATGTGACCAAGGTATTCCATCTTTTCCAGTATGCCGGTGATGGTGCGTGGTGCCCAATCGTAAGGATTATCCGGTGTCTTTGCAGGAGCATTTCGTCCCATCTTCATCCAATGAACTGTCGGACAATCCACCTTTGCTTCTTTCAGCTTCTTGGCGATTTGAGAGGGACCGAAGCCTTCCATGCACCATGCGAAGATATGACGGACAACTGCTGCGGCTTCATCATCGACAATCCAATGTCTTTTGGGGTTGTCGGGGTCTTTCATGTAGCCGTAGGGCGGGTTGGTGGTCAGATACTCACCGGATTCGCCTTTCTGCTTCATAACCGCTTTGACCTTTTTACTGCTGTCCTTGACATAGAACTCATTGATGATATTCAAGAACGGAGTAAAGTCATTATCCTGCTGATTGGCACTGTCCACACCGCTGTTCACAGCGATGAAGCGGATATCGTGTTCGGGAAAAAGCATTTCCGTGTAAAGACCGACTTCCAGATAATTTCTGCCGATACGACTCATATCCTTTGCAATGATAACGCCGACCTTATCGTTCTCGACCAACTCAATCATTCGTTTCCAGTCGGGGCGGTTGAAGTTAGCACCGGAGTAACCATCGTCCACAAAAAACTGGATGTTTCGGAAACCTTGTTCTTTTGCGTATTTCTTGAGAATCGCCTTTTGAGACGAGATTTGTCAAGGTGGTTTTCTACCTAAAAACACAAGATTATTATCAAGGTATTTCGAAAAGCCATAGCAGTCCTGTGAGAACGCTCTATTTCATCTCAATCCATTCATTGCACGCAAGAAGATCGAATATCTTGCCTTTCTCCAGCAAGTTTGTATTTTTTGTATATATGGTATAGGAAAAGACCTCAACGGTAAGGCTATCAGTGGCCAAACCATTGCGGTCTTTTACGATCCTCAATACTACTCACTTTTGTACTTGTCCATCTCAAGAAGAATTCTATAAAGTTGTTCTTGCTCAGCTTTTGTCTTTGCGGAAAAGAACTCATAGCATTTGAGAGGGATGCTTTCATATGCATCTGAGTTATCCAACTTTTCAAACAACTGAGAAAGCGGAACATTCAAGGCAGAGACGATTTTTTCAATGCTTTCAAGCGTGGCATTTTTTTCACCACGCTCAACCTGCCCGATGTATGTCGGATGACAACCGGATAATTCCGCCAGTTTTTCCTGGCTTAAACCTCGCTGTGTTCTATAATTACGGATACGCTGCCCGATGAATTTTGCTATTTCACTCATAATATACCACCATCCCACAATAGTCTATAAATATTATTCTCTTTATTCTACAGACTATTGATATTTTTAGCTCAGGATAGTATACTATAAATACTAATGACTGTTTTTTCTGTGCTTTTAGTGTTCTAAAAATGCAGAAAAAGGCGGGGCATAGCTGTTGTTTCGAGCCAAACTCCGCTTAAAAAAGAAAAGCAGATGTCCGCTACACCTGCTTTGATCCGTCATTCTTTCGTAAAGTATTCAACTTGAAGACACAGTTTTTCTGACTTGCTTCTTGTAAAACTATACAGCTCGTTGTCGGATTTGTCAATAGATGCGAGAAATAAGTCGAAGAAAAGTTACAAGTGCGGTCTGAACCGTAGCGGATTTCAAATCGCAGCAGAATTTTTACAGAGATTATCTTCTATGCACCGTCAAACTTTCCGTCAACTTGTAAACGGAGAAACGGAGGAACGCAAAAATGCCAAAGAAAGGCGAGAACATCTACAAGCGAAAAGACGGTCGCTGGGAAGGTCGATATATCCGGTTTCGCAATGTTGGAGGAAAGACGAAATACGGCTATATTTATGGAAAAAGCTATGCCGAAGTCAAGCAAAAGCTCATGACTGCAAAAGCAATGGTGCAGCCGCATAATGAAGCACGAGGAAAACTACCCGGTACATACAGTCAATTACTGGATGATTGGCTGCATTCCTCGAAAATTACAGTCAAGGATTCCACCTATGCCCGCTATGCACATTTAATTCATAAACACATCAAGCCGCATTTAGGTGATTTGCAGCTTTCGCAATTAACCTCGCAGATCATTGAGGAGTTTATCGCAGTCAAACTTAAAACAGGTAGGGTGGATGGTCGAGGTGGTCTGGCTCCGAAAACCGTTACCGATATGTTAACGGTGCTAAAGAGCACGATAGAGTACGCAAAGTGCAATAATTACGATATATGCTGCAATCTTAAAAAATTGTCTATCAAAAAAGACGATGTGGAAATGCGAGTTCTGACACAAGCTGAACAAACTGCTCTTGTTGGAACCATTCTCAACGATATGGACTTGTATAAGTTCGGAGTGCTGCTATCTCTGTATACCGGCATCCGCATTGGAGAACTGTGTGCGCTGAAGTGGGAGGATATGTGCTTATCTGATTCTGTTCTGAAAATCAGAAAGACCATGCAGCGAATACAGGAAACTGACGGTAGCGCCATACATAAAACCAAGGTTATTATCACAGCACCGAAAAGCAAATGCTCGGTCAGATCGATACCACTTCCCTCATTTATTTCCGATATTGCCAGACAGTTTGCGGCTTCGCCACAGGCGTTTATCCTAACCGGTAATTCCAAGCAGTTTGTAGAACCTCGCACAATGCAAAATCATTTCAAATCACTTGTAGCAGAAAGCGGCATTGAAAAAGCAAACTTTCATGCGTTGAGACACACATTTGCAACCCGTTGTGTGGAGGTTGGCTTTGAGATCAAGAGCCTAAGCGAAATTCTCGGACACGCTAATGTCAACATCACATTGAATCGCTATGTTCATTCTTCATTTGAATTGAAAAGCACCAACATGAACAAACTGATGCTTTCCTATGAGCCGTCAAAATCATAGTTTAAAACCGCCGAACGCCTTGCAAAATACGGGCTGTCGGCGGTTTTATCGTCAAGTTGAATACTTTACGAAATTTTGAAGGAAGGAGATTCTGGATGGAATCTGTATCAAAATGGTTGCTGACTGATGCAGAGAAGGATAGCTTTATTGCAACACTTACTCCCCATCTTGCCATCCTGCGGACACAAGCCGAAGTGTCACAGGAGGAACTCGCAAATCTGATTGGCGTATCCCGGCAGACCTACAGCGCAATTGAAAGGAAAATTCGGAAAATGTCATGGAACACATACCTTTCGCTGGTTTTGTTCTATGACCACAATCAGAAGACACACCAGCTTTTGCGCCATCTGTCGTTATTCCCAACAGAGCTTGTTGTCCGTTTTAATGAAGGCGTCGATTTTTCGAGCTTTGAGTTGAGTGAATTTCTCGGCGAGAAAATGCAGGACATAGTGGATCGTCTGGACGATCAAGCGTTGCAGACGGTGCGGCAAACGATTATGACCGAGTATGCTCGCTGTACCAAACTGCCGGATAGCGCCGTTGTAAAATCATTCGACGGAACTCCGATTGCCACCGAAACAGCTACCGAGCGAGACATTAAAGCCCTCAATGCGATTCGGGCTATCATTGCAGATAGTGAAAAGAATGGACAATGAAATCAAGAAGAAAGCCAAGTCTTTCTTGAAAGAATACGGCTTGCAGAATGTCACGCTCGAAAATCTCCGCGCTGCAATTCAAAAGCAGGGATATACCATTGTAGAGTATAACAATATTTTTAATGACGAAAATGTTGCCGCTCTGATAGATGCGTTAGGACTGGAAAATTTCTGCGAGCACTCAAAGGGATTTACTTACGCAGACACAAAGCGGCGTCTTGTCTTCCTTCACGAGGACCTTTCCGATAAAGAAAAGCTGATGATCCTTGCGCACGAAGAAGGGCATATCTATTGCAATCACTTGACTTCCACGCCGGTTCTTGGGCGTGATGTCATAGAGGAGCACGAGGCAAACGAGTTTGCACACTATCTGTTGCATCAAGGCCTTGGGCAGCGAATCAATCGGTTCGTTCAAAAGCATAGAGTCGAAACGATTGCGGTTGCCATAGCTGCTGCTTGTATCCTTATTGCCGCTGCTGCCTATTGCAATGATAGAACTGAGCGGCGGTACTATGGTGACTTTTACATTACAACAACAGGAAGCAAGTACCACGAGAAAGATTGTATTTTCATCAAGCATAAAGACAATGTGGATCGGTTGACAGTTGATCAATTTGAATCGGGAGAATATGAGCCATGTGACATCTGCCTGCCGCATGGATCAAAATAAATTACTATGTTCTTATAGTCGCAGGGCGGCTTGAGAAATAAAAGATTGAGGAGGATTTCCATGGAAGACTACATCGGGAAAATTTGTCCGTTTTGTAAAACGGAAATCAAAGAGGGAGATTCTGTAAAAGTCTGCCCTGCCTGCGGCATTCCGCATCACGAAAGCTGCTGGGAAGAAAATCACGGCTGCACCACTTTTGGTTGCTCAGAGCAGCATTACGAGGAACAGCACACAAATCCGACGGATGTGTGCCGGAATTGTGGCGCTCCGTTGGGCGATGGACAGGAATTTTGCCCCAAATGCGGCACCCCCAAAAACGCATCCAAGAAAAATGTGTGTGGTAAGTGCGGCGCTGAATTGCAGGAAGGTCAGGAGTTTTGCCCGAAGTGCGGTCAGAAAGTTGGGCTTGCAGTTGATGCAGGTGTAAATGCTGCCATTAACCAGTTTAATTCTGGCGTACAAAAGACTAATAGCAAGAAGAAAACATTGCCGCTTATCATTGGCGCAGCGGTAGTTGCCATTGTTGTCCTTGCTGTCGCACTTGGCGGTGGTGGAAAATCTGATTTCAACAAAATGTTTAGCGAATATGTAGATGAATCTTGGTGCTATATTGCGGACGATGGCAGTTATATGAAAGTCGATACAAACCCTTATGATATCGATGATTACACGGATTTTGATGCATATTATGCCATCGAAGACATTAACTCGAAACTCGGTTTTTCTTCTGCGTTGTTTAGCAAAATGGGAGAAACCTCTGCTATGGACGGGCGCCAGTCTGACTCTAATGACAAGTATTCTGTAAGTTGGAAATACCATCCCGATAATGGCATGGAAGTGACATACGAAGTCAAAAAGTAAAATTTCTGTTGGAGATCATTTATGGGAGAGTTTTCGTTATCTGATAATCAAGCGTTTATGAAAAAGCAAATTGAAAACACGGTTCGAATCATTAACTCTTTCTTTGATAATCAAGAACTCTCCTATACTGCTCTTCAAAATGCACTCTTATCATTGGTTCTTCTTCCATTTGAAAGCGCAAAACGCAAAGATAACCGCCGCATATGGCAGGGGAAATATGACGATGTGAAAAAGAGCATTGGTTTTGCTGACGAAGTTTTTGTCCCCATAACCGAATGCAAAAACAGCATTGCGAAAATCGGGAATCGCAGCCAGTATAGTTTCATTAAAAAATTCAGGAATGCTGTTGCACATCAGAATATTCAGATTTGTGTAAATGAAGACCGTCTTATATCAGTTAAGTTTTATAATATCTTCCCTGCAAAATGCACTAAATGTAGCAACAAAGAATGTAAGGCTTACACGCTGCAAAGAAGAAATGGCGGTGTAGAAGATTTCAAGGTATCGTTTACATATCAACAACTGCATAAATTCGCACTATTTGTAGCAAACAGTTATCTTCGCAGTATTACAGGTGAGAATGAAAAGGCATAGGAGGTAATATGCATGGCAAAAGTTAATGTAGTCATTGTTGACGCAACAGGAAATAAGGAGCAGAAGGTCGGTTTGCCCGATGATGTCAAGTGCGGCATCATCATGGTGAAGTTGGTTGAAAAGATCAAACTTCCTTCTGTTGGACCCGATGGAAATCCCATCAGCTATAAGTTTATTCACAAGGTGACGGGCAGACAGCTTCTTGAATCGCAGACACTCGCAGAGGCAGGCATTAAGGATGGCGATGTGCTTCGCCTTCAGCCAGAGATTACAGCGGGTGCATTTTGTGATAAATGCGGTGCAGAAATCAAAGAGGGCGACACCTTTTGCCCCTCTTGTGGCAATAGCATAAGTCAACCTGAAGTGGATACAGCTAAGTTTACACAGGTAAAAAATCCGGCGAACAATTATGTCTCCGCTGAAGAAAAAGCACAGGAACTCTCTAACAAAATTTCTAAAGGTAGTACTTTTTTCCCGATCGGCGGTATTATATCTGGTATTCTTTCCGTGATTTTCGGAATAATCATGTTTGCAAAAGATGTAGGTAGCTATGAGTATTCTTCTACCTATGGCGGCGATGCCTACACGGGTATCCAAAATGCCGCGGCTCAGACTGCTAACAATGTAATGGCTTTAAGTGAACTCGCCAAGACGGGATTTGCATTTTTCCTTATTGCCTTGGGCTTGATTGCTATCTTCTACTTTGCGATGAAGCTCGGTAAAAGAGGGGACAACAAATGAGCGATCATATTGAGCTAAGTTCCGAAGATTTTGAAGAAGATCGTTACAGTCGGCTTCGCTTGATTCCGTGGTGGGATCAAGACCGACTGAAAAATGCTACGATCATGGTTGTAGGAGCGGGCGCAATTGGAAACGAGCTGATTAAAAATCTGACACTTCTTGGAATCGGTCGCATCCTTATCTATGATATGGATGCCATTGAAAGCACCAACCTTACCCGATCCATTCTCTACCGTGCAAAAGATGTCGGCCGCTACAAAGCTGAGGTTGCTGCGGAACGGGCAATGGAAATCAATCCGGATGTCAAGGCAAAAGCGTTTATCGCCAATATCATCGATGATGTTGGCATGGGTGTCTTTCGTCGGATGAATGTTGTTCTCGGCGGTCTCGATAATCGGGAGGCTCGTCTTGCAATCAATCAGTCCTGCTATAAGGTAAACCGCCCGTGGATCGATGGGGCAATTGAAGCGCTGAATGGCTTTGCAAGGGTGTTTGTTCCAGGTCAAGGAGCTTGCTATGAATGTACCATGACAGAGATGGACTGGCGGCTCATTAACAAGCGCAAATCCTGTGCCCTGCTGACGCACGAGCAAATGGCCGAGGGTAAAATCCCAACTACACCGACATCATCTTCCGTTATTGCTGGCATTCAAGTGCAGGAAATGTTGAAACTGCTCCATGCGGATCGGAATCTTCCTACACTCGCCGGCAAAGGATATGTGTTCAACGGCCTCACTCATGATTCCTATGTCGTTGAGTATCAGCGTAAGGATGACTGCATGAGCCATGATACCTACGAGAAGATTATCGAAAAGCCTTGGTCTGCACGGACAACCTCTCTCAGGGAAATGCTGGCAGAAATCCGTGGTGAGCTTGGTGAAAAGGCAGTTCTTGACTTTGATCGAGATATTGCGACAACAGCAAAATGCTCCTGTGGAGAGAAAAAAGCTCTGTTTACTCCTGTTCACAAGCTAAAAGGAGAAATGCTGACCTGCCCGAAATGTGGAGCGCAGATGACATTTGACAGCGTCCATTCCATTGCGGGTGACGAGGATTTCTTGGACAAAACACCCATGGAAATCGGCATTCCTTTGCTGCATATCGTCGGAGGCAGAATCGGAATGGACACCACCTATTACGAATTTACATCTGACGAAGCAGAAGTGTTTGAAAATCTATAAAGGAGACGCAACCATATGACCGCAAGAATGAGACGACTTGCCTCAGACTATGAGGAAATCAAGAAAAACTTTGCCGGTCACAAGAACATCATTGTAACTCCCATCGGTGGCGAACCACCCGAGAAATACCATGTTACATATTTTGTGAACGGCATCTATCTTCTGCCGGACGGCAGAATTGAAACATTGGGTAGGCACGAAGTTGAAATTACGCTTCATGCAGACTACCCCCGCTACAAGCCCATCTGCAAAATTCTAACTCCGATTTGGCACCCAAACTTCCGTGATGGCCAGATTTGCATAGGTGATATTTGGGGCGCAGGTGAGTCCCTGAGCGACATCATCATCAATATCGGCGACATGATTCAGTATAAATCATGGAACTCTTACAGCCCTTTGTCGGCGGATGCCGCAAAATGGGCGATGGAAAACAAGCATCTATTCCCTGTAGGCAATATCAACCTTCATGTGGCCGACTATGCTTCCTCCAAGGAGCCGGTTGAAATTGATCTGTTTGATGAAGAAGGAAAAACCGTAGATAGCGATGAACCCGCATCAACGGCAAAGCAGGAAAACGACAACGGTGTGCCAACAGTTTCTGAAAAAACAGATGAAAATGATTTTGAAATCACAGCTGAAGAATTGGCCGGAATCGAGTTTGTTCCCACAGCACAAAGAATGCAAACCGTTTCTCACGGTGGCACAGTCAAAGGAAATAAGCTGAACTTCAAAACTGTTTTGGTCAAAGGTCTTCTTTGGGCGTTGATTGGTGCATTTGTAGGGTTTGGAATCTCAGAACTGACCGACAAAAACATCACCAGTGATGTTGCTGCTGCTCGTCTCAGTGGACACTCTGAACTTGTAGACTACTTTGAATACCGTGAAAAAGCAGATGCCGCTTTTGACAAAGCCTTTGACGAGTTTGAAAGTTACTGCAAAAAAGAAGGCAAAGATTCTGACTCTACCACAGCCTTTAGCACTTGGTATTCTTCCGTTGCATCCTCTGAGGCAAAGGGCTATTTAGACGACTATTCGACCTACGATGATAAGGCGGATGACGCACTTTATGATGCCTACAGCGATAAATATGATGGTGACGAAGATAAGCTCGGAGACGCCATTGCTACGGTAACAAGGACTGGAACGGCTCTGTGGTCGGCAGTCATCGCACTTTTTATCGGTCTATTTTTAGGAATTGGCGAAGGTGTCTACTATGGCTCCAAGGAAAAAGCAGTCAAATATGCTTTAATTGGCGCTGGTGTATCTCTTGCTATCGGTTTTGTGAGTGGCTATCTTGCACAGTGGATGTATTCAGGTCTGTTAGGTGATGACCCTGCTGATTTTACTGCTGCGTTCGTGCGTGGCTTAGGGTGGGCCATCATGGGACTTGGTATCGGTGTGGCCGTTGGTTTGATCAAACCCGAAAAGAAGAGAATCTTGTTCTGTTCCCTCGGCGGTTTGGTCGGAGCCTTTGTTGGCGGCTTCTTATTCAACTATGTCTGCAAGGTGATTCCTAATGATGTTGTAGCGAGAGGTGTTGCTATCGTTATAATGGGTATCCTGATTGGCGTTGGTGTTGGGCTGCTCGAACAGTTTGCGAAGGCCGCATGGCTCAAGGTTATCCGTGGTGAATTTGAAGGAAAAGAATATCTTGTATTTGCTGGCACTACCAGCATTGGCAACAACGGCAAAAACACGATTGTTCTGTTCAAGGATAAGCTGGTCGGTCCACATCATTGCGACATTACGCTTGATGGCAGCAAATATGTCTTGACTGACTGTGGAACACCAATGGGGACTATTGTCAACGGTCAGAAAGTTGCACGGCATATCCTGCGTCAGGGAGATGCCATTGCAATCGGAAATTCTGTGCTTGTATTTAATACAAAATAATGGATTTGGAGGCGAGTAATATCGTGAAGCCAGTCAGAGTGTTACTCTATTTACTGATGGTGGCGGCAGTATTATTCGCCTCCGCTCCATCTGTAAGCGCTATCGGCTTTGATGCCGAAAAAGCATATGAATCAGTTTTTGTTGTCTACTCGGGAACTTCCCTTGGAAGCGGATTTGCTATTGGCAAGAACTGCGTTATTACCAATGCTCATGTAATTGCTGATCCCAATAATATTGCGATTATGACCTATGATGGCACTGAGTACGCAGCTTCTCTGCTTGGCATTAACGAGGATGAAGATATTGCTGTTCTTGTAATTGAGAAAGCCACCTTCCCTTATTTGACGATGGCAAATTTATCAGCCGTGAAAATCGGTGACGACATTTATACGATTGGTGCTCCGAAAGGAATGGCATATACACTTACCAAGGGAACAATTTCTGCAAAAGAGCGGATTATCAGAGAGAAGTCTTACATACAAATTGACGCTGCAATTAATGAAGGCAACAGCGGTGGCCCACTTCTAAATGATAGCGGCGAAGTCCTTGGAATGAACACCTTGAAAATGACCGATAGTGAAGGAATTGGTTTATCGATACCGACTGACAGAATAGAAAACTACTTGAAATCACTTGACATTGAAACAGACGAAAAAGGCAACATACCTGATGCGGTGCAACCTCCAAATATAGTTGCTCCGGCTGATAATCAATTCGATGCTGATAAGAATGTTGAGCAGCATGAGAAATGCGCTCTGCCGACAGTAACCTATGTTGCGATTGGGATTGCAGCGGCATCGCTGCTCGGAAATATCATTTTAAGCATTTTGCTTATATATCAAAAAAAGAAAAATATAACCCTAAAGTTCGATCCATCAGAACGGACAGATTTCGATATTGACATATGGGAGTGAGAAAATGGGAAAGCGAGTAAAGAATAGCAAGAAGAAAGCTTTACAACCTGAGTTAACTGAGAATATGCTGCCGCAGAACATTCTTCCTATTGGAGATCGTGTTGAAGAAAATAAAAACATCTACATTCTTCAATCGGTTTACAAGGAAATACACAAGTTCACACAGAACAAGACCTTAAACGAAAGCGGTGGAATGCTGGTTGGAACGATTCTCGAGGAGTTTGGAAAAACTAATATTATTATCTCCGGATTTGTTGAAGCAAAATACTGTGAAGCAACTCCAACCACATTGAAATTCACCCACGAAACTTGGGAATATGTTCACAAGGAAATTGAAAAGAAACACCCCGGAAAGAAAATTGTTGGTTGGATTCACACACATCCTGACTTTGGTATCTTTCTGTCTGAATATGATAAGTTTATTCACCAAAATTTCTTTAATGAGGACTATCAGGTTGCCTATGTGGTTGACCCCATTCAGAAAATCGAGGGGTTCTATTTTTGGATAAATGAGAAAATAGAAAAATGCAAGGGTTTTTACATTTACGATAAGACCGGAGCAAAAATTACAGTTGGTGCCGATACGGAAGAAGCCGCAGTAGCAAAAGAGTCCTCTATCTTCAGCATCAGAAATGTTCTTATCGCCGTGCTTGCTGTTGCAGTTATTCTATTGACATTTTCTAATATTTCAACGAATCAAAAGTTATCTAAGCTTGAAGAACAGCAAAAAACGCTTGCCGAAAGTGCAAACCAAAGCCTTTCGTATATGCAACAGCTCATTTGGAGTCAGGCTGATGAGATTCAAAAATTGAAAAACGCTTTGACTGAAGCGGGAATTGTTGTTGAGTCAAGTGCTACAGAGCCGCAAGATACTGTCGGAAATGATGCTTCCGGCAATTCTTCACAAACAGATAACACACCTACGGGAACTGAGTCGAATGACATTGGCAATAGCAGTGTAGAAGGTACGGGCGAGCCATCATCTCCTCATACACAGTCAAGTAACGACAATGAACCTTGATTAGAAGTGGAGAAGGTCAGAAATATAATTTATGGAGGACAAGCCTATGAACGACTACACCGGAAAAATATGCCCATATTGCAAAACTGCATTTAAGCCTGATGATGAAATCGTTGTATGCAGTGAATGTGATATGCCACACCACAAGGATTGCTGGATTGAAAATCAGGGCTGTACCACCTTTGGCTGCCTCGGAACAATCAAGACAGCTGATAATGACAACAGTTCGGTTACAACCAGAGAAATGAGTTTTGAAGATGTTTCGCAGTCTGCCGGAGTAACTGTCTATTGTACAAAATGCGGGGCGCAAAATGAAAGTACATCTTTGTTCTGTTCAAAATGCGGTAACAGATTGTCAACATCGGTTTCTGCTCAAGCACCGGCCTTTCAGCAATCAGATCCTGCAAACACAAATCCGTATGCATATGTAAATCAGCAAGGAGCTGCTTATTACCAAGGAAGCAATACTACTTCTTTTGGCTATAATACCGCAGAAATTGATGCAGACATCCAAATGCTGATTGGAGTAAAATCGGAATATTATATTCCTAAATTCCAAGAGATGAGAGCGCAAAACAAGAAAAACACTTGGAATTGGCCAGCGTTTCTGATTGCGCCCTACTGGATGCTCTACCGTAAAATGTATGCTTACGGTGCGGCGGTATTGGGTATTTCTTTTGTCCTTTCTTTACTTGGAACAACGATTGGTTCTTTGCTATCCCTATGCGGTTATATTGCCCTTGGCATTTTCGGGAACTATATCTATATGAATTTCCTTGAGAAGAAGGCAACCCAAGTCAAGGCGATGAATGAACCATATAAAACGCAGTTTGTCATGCAAAACAGTGGAGTGAATTCTACTGCGGCAATCCTGACCGCTGTAGGTTATGTTCTCCTTGTAATCATTTTATCGTTGTAAAGAGGAGGCGTTGGATTTGGAAAAAGACTTTGATATAGAAATTCAAGATAGTCATGATGAAAACGAAGCTCATGTGCAGCTCCCTATGAATTTTCTTGCGTTTGGGGAGATTGAGCCTGACGATGTTAAGGTATATATCAAGCAAGATGTTTACCGAGCGTTGGAAAAATACGCTTTGGTAGATGTCGAACACGAGCGAGGGACAATTCTACTGGGAGATTACTGCGAAGATCTTGGCAAGGTACATGTTATAATCTCAAATTATATTGAAGCGAGATATACGGATGCCTCGGCGTCAACGCTGACTTTCACTCACGAAACATGGGACTATGTATATAAAGAACAAGGTGCAAAATACCCTGATAAAAAAATAGTCGGCTGGCAGCACACACACCCAAGCTACGGTATCTTCCTTTCAAATTATGATTTGTTTATTCAAGAGAACTTTTTCAATCTGCCATTTCAAGTGGCCTATGTGATTGACCCGATTCAGAAGATTCGCGGATTTTTTCAGTGGAAGAATGGGAAAATTGAGAAACTTAAGGGCTATTACATTTATGATGATATTGGCAAGTCGATTAAGATTGAGCAGCCAAAAGTAAAAAAGGCAGAATTGCCTCCTACGAAAATTTCCAAAGTTACGACAATTTTGACAACTTTGCTCTGTGCTTCAACCGTATTTCTTGCGTGTTTCGTTTTCTCCTTAAATGGAAAGTATGAGGAGCAGCTCAAGAGGCAAGAAGAAATATTGAATGATCTCTCAGTACAGGGAGATGTAATCAATAGCCAAGCGGATACAATTGAAAAATTGCAAGAGCAACTGGTAAATGGCATTCTTGATAGTTCGGGACAGACAACTGCTGCTGATCTGATAGAGATGCTTGAAAACCATGAAATTACGCTTCAAAATCAAGAGAAAGTTTTGGAGGAATTGAGGGCTTTTGTGGAGAACAGTAAACAGGAATCAGATGAAGCAAAATTTATCACATACACCGTTGTTGAAGGAGATACGCTTGCAAAAATCTGCTCAGAGCATGGTCTTGATTACAAAACAAACATTAATATCATCATTGAACTCAACAGTATCAAAGATGTAAATCTGATATATGTCGGGCAAAAGCTTTTGCTTCCTGTTGCCGAATCCGAGTAAGCTACAAACACAAGCGCTTTTGAGGCGGTGATTATATGGATGAAAAAGAGATTACTTATATTTCCTTTGATGAGTTCGTAAATAATTCTGGTGTGAAGGAATCAACAATCAAACGCAGATACAAACTCATTCCCGGAATAACCAAATCTAATGCTGGGTTTACCGTCGTAAGCGGAACTCGTTATCCCTGTGATTTACACAGGTATGGTTTGAAGAATTCAGGAGAAAAGCGTTTTGCATTGTTGAAAATGATTAGTCAGTATAAGTATGTTACACATAAGGACCTTAAAATTGAGCACAAGCAATTTCAAGATATGCTCAGGGAGCTACTGTCAGCAGGACTGATTCAACATAACAATTTGTGTAACAGCTATGGTGCTAACGCATACGACTGTTCTCCTCGTGGCGATGAATTGTTGAAGTTAAGTGAGCAAAAAGCAAAATCCGAAATTGTGAACTTAATTGCCAGTGCAGCAGGCACATATACAGGGGCTGTTATCTCGCAAATATTCGATGCGGCGTAAGTAAAAAAATTGGGCACGGTCTTAGCAAGCAATGCACGGCGGTCCCCACTCATGCAAAATTTATAAGCCCCTGCCGAAGCAGGGACTCATAAATCACTTGTCTGGGATAAAATCCCCGACCCCCTTTAACACAGATGTGGCTACGCATCGCAAGCAACGCTGATGGAGCACGGTCAGTCACGAGCGTGCTCCTTTTCATTTGTGCGGCCCTATGTCAATAGTTGGGATAGAGGCAAGAACAAGAATGTGGTAGCATATATATTATCGTTCCCAAGTGTCTCTGCTGTACTTCTTGTTTTGCTTCTGCCGAGTCTGCTGTTTCTGACGCAGATTCTCACGGATGGAGCGAGCCTCCGTTTCCTCATGAAGCAGGTCGGCAACATCCCGCTTGCTGTCGTACATCATCAGCGGATCGTATTTTACATCGTAAGCAGATTGCACACAGTCAACCGCAGAACGCTCCATTGCAGGACGCAGGGCACGCCTTGCGTCCTGTAATTCTTCTGGGTCAAATTCTGCCGCCTGCTCATTCAAATCAGCATATTGCCGTAAGGCGTCATTCAATTCAGCCGTGTACTTTTCTTCCTGCTGGGACAACTTCTTGAGTGTCGCTTCCATCGTGGAAATGTCTTTTTTCGCAGCGGTGATACCTGCATCATCTGCGCATTCCAGCGTGTGCAGCAACATATCCTTCTCGGATTTCAGCTCCTCCAATTCCTCAGTCAGCTCCGCAATACGGCGGGACAGTTCGTGCTGCTTCGGAATGAGATAAAAGGGTGTCTCCTTCTTTTCGGCAAGCAGAGACTTGCGCTCCTTGCTCTTGCTCCGAATCTCCTGAACCAGCTCGGTATAGCGCATCAGCTTCGGCTGAACCTCGTGGATATAATCGTTCATGCGCTGCCTGCCTCGGCTGATATGCCGCAGCTGATAGCGGAAAACAATCATATTCGCCCGCAGCTTTTCCATCGCCTCGGCAATGACCGGGAGAGTATTCTTTACCGTCTGTCCCAGCTTCTTGACCGCAGCTTTCAGCTCCCGCAGCAGCGCATTGTCGGCTTTGATTTGCCGGTTCAGTTCGCAGCGGTCAGCAATCATGCCTTTTCGTTCCAGTGCGCGTGCGGTCACGCCCTCGTGAATGGTGGGCTGCTCATCCAGTCCTCTGGCGGCATTGCTGCGGTGGTCGATCCGCTCCACCCGTCCGGCGCGCTCCAGATAGAGATTGCTCACATCCGCCCATGCTGCCCGCCATATGGCAAGCTGCTCCTCGCTGTTCCAATGTTCGGAGATGGGATTCTGTCTGCCATAGCGGGTGCTTTTGGGATGCTTGTCAGCCCGGGCAAACCCCTGCACCTCGGCAGCAGATGGCGTCATGTACACCTTCTTTTTGCCAACCTTGTAAGGGTACTGTTTCTCCCAACCCTCGTTCTGCGCCGCCCGGAACTCAGCGGCAGTAAAACCGCGTTCCTCGCCGTTTTTCATGCAGAGGTATTCTTTCTCGGTCTTGTGCTGCCACTTGCCTCGTTCATCCAGCGGGCGCACCGTCAGCAGAATGTGGGCATGAGGATTGTGACCATCGGTGTCGTGGATAGCAGCATCGGCGCACATTCCATCCGAAATAAACTGCTCCCGGATAAAATCTTGCAGCAGCTCGATCTGCTGCTCCCGACTCAGCTCTATGGGTAGGGCCACGACGAACTCACGGGCAAGCCTGCTGTCTTTTGCTGTCTCGACTTCCTCTACGGCGTTCCAGAGCTTTTCACGATCCTGCCATTCCTGCGGGGCATATTCCGGCAAGAAAACCTGCTGCCAGACCAGCCCCTGTTTTTTTGTGTAGTCATGCTGTATCCCGTCGTAATCGTTGTAGAGGCGGGAACAGCTCAGATAAGCGGAGGCGGCCACAGCAGAGCGCCCTGCACCCCGGCTGACCACCTTCGCTTCCAGATGGTAAATTGCCATCGTTTGCTTACCTCGTTTTCTTTTTTCTGTTTCTCTTTCGCAAAGAGAAAATGGACGGGCAGAACGCCCGTCCATCTCTGCGGCAAAGCTGCCGGTGGCAGGTTTGCGCAGGCGGTTGGAAAATAGCGTCGGTTGAAGCGACGGTATTTGCCCAATCGCACAGACGATGACAGCAGCACTCGCAGGTGCTGTGGCATTGTCTGGAGGCTTCCGCAGGAGCCGCATCCGCCTCGCAGAGCGCACGATTGCCGAAGGCAATACCACCGCCCCTTTGGGGTGGTGAGTAAGTGCGCCCTTCGGGAGAAAAAGAGGAAGGCCCCCGGTTTCCCGGAGACCTCCTATCTGAAATTTAGATTTGTTTTCCCAGCTTCCGTGAAAGATACCCCTCCAGCTCAGGCAGCTCAATAGCTTGAATCTCCGGCAGCACCTTTTCCAGAATCGCGCCCTCCTGAATGAGTCTGCGCGTCCTCGCTTTGCGCTCCTTGACACGGTCCCGCGCCTGCGCTTCCTCCAATCGGTGCTGCGCCTGCAACAGCTTCTTTTCTGCATCTGTCATGTGAACATCCTCCTTACTTTCGTTTCTGCCAGACGATCTCATAGCCCAGCGCATCGGCAAGCTGGACGGCCTCCGTGTATCGCAGGGACTCCCGCTGGAGCTTATTGGACAGGTTGGAAACGCTGTCAGACCAGCTGTGTTCGTCCCGCAGCAGATCGACCACTTCCTGCATGGTCATTCCCTGACGGACGATATACGACTTGATCTCATTTCTCAGATTGGATTTCATCAACTTTTCTCCTCCATTTTTCGTGTAATTGGTTTTCTTATCAGTGATGCCGGTGCATTTGTAAATGAAAAACCTGCTGTGCCGCAAATCCGCTCAGATTTCTGCCCGTGATGCCCTGTTCACAACAGCGCCCTGCCAGCTTCATCGTTCTGCGTGAGAACATGCGGAACGGTGGGATAGGCTACATCCCGGTGCAGCGGCTTCACACTTTGGTAAATCACCGAATGGTGCAGCGCGTTCGACCTGCGGCGAAAATCATCACGGATTTCACAAGCATTGATTTTGAAGCCGTTAAAATAGGCTGTCCGTGTACGGCTCTGTACGGCAAGACCGGCTCGTGTACGCTGCTGTACGCCGGCTTTGTGTACCGGATGCCGATTCAGCGGCAGATTTTACACTCTGCCGTGAAATACTCCACGGCAGGCACAAGCAAAATCGTATTTTGCAGATGAAGTTGAAAACTGCCGTACAGAGTGTACGGCGTGTACGGCAATTTTGAAGTCCGGTTCTCATTTTTAATACGGCAGCGGATTGACCACCTCGATGCCCATAAAACCACGCACCCGTTTGCCGCCGACGTGGACATTGTTGGTGGCTTCCACGTTGTAAAGGCGGTCGTTCTGCGCAAGTTCGGAGCTGAGCCTGTTTGCAGACATGGGCTTCTGCGCATTGTCCTCGCACCAGCGCTGATACGCCTCAAACAGCGCCTTGGAGCTGGCCTCGCTGTCTGCCTTGAAGCGGATATATCCCTCAGATTGCAGAAACTCGATCACATTGTTGCTGCTGCGCTTGACCGTCTCCATATTTTCTCTGGCCTTGCCCGAAATGCTGAACTGATAGTTGTTCCTAATCAGCCGGTGCAGCCCCTCCAGGCACCAGAGGAAGATGCCTTCCTTTTCCCGCAGCATCTTGTCCACCAGAAACGGATCGTCCGCTCTGCCTGCGGGCCGGTCTTTGGTGGTCAGCACGATCTGGCGGCGAAAGAAGCCGTCGGACTTGTCATGCAGGGCGGTGAGCGCACCGTTGCCAAAGCAGAGAAATCGAACATAAAGCTGGCTCTGGTAGCTCTGCACGCCCTTGCGTTCCATGTCCATCTTGCACTCGGAGGTCACGATGGACTTGATATAATTGGTCTTGGGCAGGGCGCTCATATCCATATCATCATCCACCATCAGGAGCTTGTTTTCTAAGTCTGCGCGGCTGAACCGGTTGCTCTCCACCTTTTGGATACTGGTGGTATTCATGCTGTCCCCCAGTAGGGAGCGCATAACCAGCCCGATGCGACTTTTACCCTCGCCGCCCTTACCGATGAGCATGAGCATCTTCTGCCCCTTAGTGGTGGGCAGCAGGCAGTAACCCAAAAACTCCTGCAAGGTGGGAATATCCTCCGGTTGCAGCAGTTCGGATAGGAATTGCAGCCAGCGGTTTGGTGCAGGTGCATTGGGATTATAAGAGACGGTCAATCGGTTGTTGCAGTAGCTCTTGTCGGCGGTGAAGCTGCCGTCCATGAAATACGTTCCGTTAGCAACATGGATGCGATCTGTTTCAATGGGCAGCGGCGGCGAATACGCTTGCAGCTTGATGCTGGCAAGCAGATTTGTCACAACTTTGGACAGTCCGGAGGTCAGCACACCGGAGATTTCCTCCAGAATGAGATTGCCGATTTGTCCCTCGTCCTCAATCAGCCCATCCACCGTGAACAGCCGCCCGCGCACACATTTCATGGGGTGTTTGTCCAAAAACTGCTGGCAGAACAGCACCTCATTAATATGTCTGCCGTCATACCAGTCAGGCCACGCCTGCGGTGTCATATCCATCTTCGATTTCCTCCTTGTGAATTTTCTCTAAGCGCTGCCGCAGCCTGTCCTGCTTGCCGTCCGCCATCTGCTGCCGCACCACCTCGGCGCGTTCGTGGGAATCTCCGGCGCACAGAATGTCCAGATAGTATTCCGTCTCATCGAGCTTGTGACAGGCTTCCACGAACCGTGCATGAACAGGCTCGTCAGGCGACTGCGGCGCATACCGCACCTTCCAGTCCCACAGTACACGGGCGTAATCCGACAGAACAGAAAAGCACAGCCGCTCGTTTTCCATGAGCTGCTGTGCTTCTGTTCGGATATGCTTTGCGTGGATCGCTGCTGCGCTGGGCGGCTTGTCCGGGCTGAGATGAAAATCTGCCATCAGCTTCCGTGCCGCATCGTAGGGCGAAAGCTGAAATAGTCTGCCTACAAAGTCGATCACATCGCCGTGCTCTCCACAGGCGAAGCAATGGTAGTGATCGTCTGCCACATACAGACTGGGGTGCCGGTCGTTGTGAAACGGACAGAGCGCCATGCCGTAATGGTTGACCTCCATGCCGTATCGCTCCGCTGCCTCCCGGCAGCTTACGCCGTATTTTACAATTTCAAAAAGATTCATCGTACCTCCATTTCTGCGCAAAAAACAGCGGCCTACCCGTTTAGGGGCAAGCCGCCGTTCGCGTCTTATCTTATGCTGATTTCGTTTCTTTCTCCGGCGCTGCCGGTTCGTTCTTCGCTTCTCGCAAGGCTTTCTTTCGTGCGCCCTGCCGCTTGATCTGTGCCGCATACCGACAATCATCACTGCAATATTTCACATCTGACCTCGTTGTAGTGAACACCTTGCCGCAGTTTTCGCAGGTACACTCCCGGCTGCGGCTCTCCGCCGCCTCCTGCCGGTAAAATTTGGAGCGGCAGTTGGGGCCGCAGAACAGGGTGTTCGTCCGCTTGGATGCGAATTCCTGCCCGCAGCACTTGCAGGTCAGCGTGAAGGGCTGTCCGACAGCGTGTTCACCAGCCTTGATTTTCTGATAGCGCTCCCGGCTTTTGATTCGGTGCCGTTTGAGCTGCTCCTGCCGCTTGATTTCTTCCTCGCTCAGCTCCGTGACAGGCAACTCAAACCGCCCGATGAACCGCAGATGGATCTCCACTTCCTGCATCCGGTCACCGTCGATCTTTTCCGGGGCGTGGACGATGATTTTCTCAATAAACTCGTTGATCATGGGCGTGGTCAGCTCGGAGAAGTCCGTGTACTTCTTTGCCAGCTCCAGAAACTGCTTGGCTCGGTCGGTGTCCTCGGCAAAGGCGGACATCTGCGTTTCCATTTCGGAGACAGATTCCGTCAGTGCTTTTTGCTCCGCCTCATATTCCGCCAGCAGACTGTCGAAGCGTTCGCCGGTAATGCGCCCGACGGCAAAGGATTCATAGAGCTTCTTGATGATGGTATCCAGCTCAGAAATCCGCTTTTTCTCCTTGTTCAGCCTCCGCTTGGTTTCCTTGGCCGCTTCTGCCTGTCGCAGTTGGGAGGCGGAGCGTACCTTCTCCAGAAAAGCGTCCCGGTCAGAGATGGCAAAGGTACTGGCTGCCCGGATGGTTTCCAGGATCAGCTCCCGCAGCACCTTGCTGCGGATATAGTGTCCGCTGCAAGCGTGGGTGCGTTTCTGATGCGCCAGCGTATAGGTGGCGCAATCGTAAAAATCCGACGGATACGGATTATTCTCCGTGCCGCCCTTTGAGCGGTGGTTCATCATCTTGGCTCCGCAGTCGGCACAGAACACAAGCCCCGTCAGCGGATTCGCCTCGCCCAGCGTGTCATGCCGCCGTGGCGTTTTCCGCAGCTTCTGCGCCAGCTCCCATGTTTCTGCATCCACGATGGCTTCATGGGTGTTCTCGAAGATCAGCCAATCTTCCTTGGGATTCATTACGGCGTTTTTATCCTTATAGGACTGCTTGTGGGAACGGAAATTCACCGTATGCCCCATATACTCCGGCTTGGACAAAATCTGTCCGACGATATAGCCGCTCCAGTTATAGGGATTGGAAAATTCCTCTTTGCTTTTCCAGATGCCCTTGCCCTGCTTGCCGAAGTACACAGCAGGTGTTTCCACCTTATCCTCAAAAAGAATACGGGCAATATCGTAGGGACCTTTGCCCTCGATGGTCAGATGGAAAATGCGTCGCACCACGGCGGCAGCTTCCTCGTCGATCAGCCAATGGTATTTGTTCTCTGGGTCTTTCTTGTATCCGTAAATGGCACAGTTGGTGGTGGGCTTGCCGGATTCTCCCTTGACACGGATGGCGGTTTTCTGCTTGCGGCTCAGGTCGCGCAGATACCACTCGTTCATGATGTTGAGGAAGGGGGCAAATTCATTGCTGTTCTGATCGTCACTGTCCACGCTGTTGGCGATGGCGACAAAGTGAACACCGTGCTGCCGGAAGAATACCTCCGTGTAAAAGCCAGTTTGCAGATAGTCACGCCCCGCCCGGCTCATATCCTTGACGATCACATGGGCAACTTTGCCTGCCTCAATATCTGCGATGAGCTGCTTCCATGCCGGGCGCTCGAAATTGCCGCCGCTCCAGCCGTCGTCCGTATAGTGTCGGCAGTTGGTGTAGCCCCTCTGCTGGGCATAGCTTTCGAGATATTTTTTCTGATTCACGATGGAATTACTATCCCCGGCGTTGTCATCGTCACGGGACAGCCGCTCATAGAGAGCGGTAATTTTGCTTTCAGTCTGTTTCACGCTCATGATGCGCTCCTTTCAGACTGTCGGCTCATTTGTGGTGCCTCCATGATACCACAGGTTCCGTCGTTTGTAACCATATCATTGCGTACAATCCGTAAAATTTTATCCTCCATGGTCTCGCCGCCGCTTTCGTTGAACACGACTCTGACCTTGTAGGTGGTGCCGCCGATTCGGCGGATGATAAACTGTTCTCGTTTGTTCTGCTCCATAGGCATCCTCCTTGCGTGATTGGTTGGTTCTTGATATAATGTGTTTGGTTCCGTTGGCTGTAAGCCAACCGTGTCTTTCGGCTGCTTTTCCATGCTCCATATCCTCCTTTTTTCCACTGATTGCCTTATAAGTAATCCGTGTAACTTTCACTAAGATTACTTTCTCTGCTAATAGGAGAAATACGGGGTGTAAATCGGAACTGTTTTTGAAAAAAAGAAAAATATTTTTTCGGGAGGTGAAGCTGTCGTGGAGTCATGGGAGGATGAGCTGCTGCTGGATGATGATTTTTCCGATGAGGAAGACAATGCCGAGGAGCAAATAGAGGAAACCGACCTTGAAATGGATGCGGACGGCTTTGCCGATTGGGAGGATGCGTCTGACGGTGTGCCGGAGGACGAGACGCTGGAGGAAGCGCTTGCCGAGGAACGCACGCTGGAGCTGGAGAGCGAGCTGGAGCAGGACGAGCATCCCAGAGACTATCATGCCGAGCTGGAGGACGAGGAAGAGGAAGAGGAAGCCGCGCCCACCAGCGAAAAACGGCTCAAACGGGAAATTCGCGCAGAAGCTTTGCGGCGTTTAGAGGAAGCAGCCAGGACGGAATCCGATTTTCTGACTGTGGTAGGCGAATGGAACAAGCTGGACAGGAACCGGGAGCGCCGGGAGCGTGACCACGAAAATCTGCGTGGAGACGTGCCGTTGGAGTTTCAGGCTGTACCTGATCCGAAGATTGCTCCCCTCTGGATGAATCTGCCAAGGTTCCGTCAGCTCTGTCAGGGAAACTTTCTCGACATCATCTTCTCCTGTCCCTATGAGTTGCACGAGCTGACAGCAAACCGGTTTCTCTCCAAGCTCTTCTTCACCCTCAGCGATGAACAGAAGGAAGTGCTGTATTACCTGTTCGTCAAGCAATACAGAACCACACGGCTTGCTGCCATCCGTGGGCAGTCCGACCGGAACATCCGAAAGCTGCGGATGACCATTCAGAAAAAGCTGCAAAGGCGGATGTATGAGCATCTGAGCGAAAAGCTGGAAAACGATCATGGACTTACGCTGCGGGAGCGAGAGTTCGTAGAGGAATATGAAGCACTGCTGCAAACCATGGGCAAAGATGCCGTGATCCGCCGGGAAAACAAAACCAAACCGAGAAAAAAGAAAGCCGCCCTTGACGATGGCAAGGACGGTTGATACAATAGTAATATGGTTAATATATAGATGGATTACGAATTGTGAGGAACAGCGCCATGAAGAATCTGTTTGCGCAGTCCCGTTCCCATTGGGTACGGTATGACCGCTATGAACTGAAAACAGCCGCAGACGGCAAGCGGTATATCACGCCGGGAAAGAATGCCAAGCCTGACATATATAATCCCTTGAAGGAAGCGCCGGGAATCGTGCTGGATGCGCTTAATGTGGGAATGCTGATGATGAACCGGCAGCCAGAGGACGAGGTGGAAACGGCAATCATGGCCTTTGTGACCCATTACGGCCTGTTGGGGCTGATGACGGCGCTGCCCACCACGCCGTCCTTTATGGACTATGAGGCGGTGTATCTGCCGAAAAACCACTTCATCAAGGCAGAATCCATGGAAACAGAGGACTACCTTGCGCTGTTCTATCCCTTTGATAAATTGGATGTGGTGAAAAAGGGTGTGGAATCCAACTGGAATGTCTCCAATGACAGAACGATGATTGCCCTGACGATGACCTTCATGGATGAGCCGATGGCGAAGAACATGAGCTTCCAGCGGGAGTATGCTGAGCCGTATGACTGGGTAGCGCAGCAGTTCAAGGATTGGGCGTTCACGCTGACCACATCCATTCTGTACTACAACGACTACGACAGCATTGACGAGGATACAAGGAATCTTTACCGCAAGGCCATGGCTGCCTTCGGCGGCATTGCGCCTACTTATCATATTGAACTGCTGGAGAAACCGACCATCTATTGGGACTTCCATTCGTTGCTGCTGGGCATCCAGATGATGTTCAGCTTCATGCTTGTGGACGATGCGAAACCCCTGCGGCTGTGCAAGCACTGCCAGAAGGTGTTCCTCGGCAGCCGGGCCAATTCCGCATTTTGCAGCGCCCGGTGCAAGAATCAGTATAATGTCTATAAGAGCAGAGGAAAAAATAAGGGACAGGACGGTGAGAATGATGATTGACCGCTGGATCGCAGAAGCGACCGAATGTGATTTCAAGGTCGCGCTGGAGGTAAAGAAGCCGAAAAGCTGGCTCAAAAGCGTCAGTGCCTTTGCAAACGGAATTGGCGGCACGCTGTTTTTTGGTATTGATAATGACAGAAATGCTGTCGGCTTAGACGATGCACAGACCGATGCAGAGGCAATCAGCCGGTTGATCAAAGAGCGTATCACGCCTTATCCGAGTTTTATCCTCACGCCAGAACGGGAGGACGGCAAGGATATTCTTGTGCTGTCTGTGTCCGCAGGGCGCTCCACACCGTATTACTACAAAGCAGACGGCATTATGGAGGCATATATCCGCATCGGTAATGAAAGCGTGATTGCCCCGTCCTATGTGCTGAACCAGCTTATTCTCAAGGGAATGCACCGTACCTATGACGAACTGGTTTCTGAGTATGATTTCAAGGATTATGCTTTTTCCAAGCTGCGGGAGCGGTATAAGGCGTGGGCAGGCAACAGCATGGAAGAAAAGCTGTTCGATTCCTTTGATATGCGGGACGAACACGGCAAGCTGACCAACGCAGGTGCTTTGCTCGCGGACGATTCGCCCATCCGGCATTCCCGCCTGTTCTGCACTCATTGGAACGGTCTTGATAAAAGCGGCGGCATGGTGGATGCGCTTGACAGCGCGGAGTATTCCGGCAGTTTGATTATCCTACTCAATGAGGGTGTCGGCTTTGTCAAGCGGAATATGAAAACCCGCTGGAAGAAAACCGCTGACTCCCGCATTGAAATGCCGGATTACTGCGAGCGAAGCGTTTTCGAGGCTCTTGTCAATGCGCTGATCCACCGCGACTATCTGATATTGGGCAGCGAGGTACACATTGATATTTACGATGACCGCCTTACCATTTATTCTCCCGGTGGTATGCCCGACGGTACGCGAATACAGGAACGAGACCTGTCCAGCATTTCCTCCACACGACGCAATCCCGTCCTTGCAGATATTTTCGGCAGATTGGGCTATATGGAGCGGCAGGGCAGTGGTTTTAAGAAGATCACGGAATCCTATCATGCCGCCCATAACTACCGTGCTGAGTTGGAGCCTAAATTCTACTCGGATGTTATCTCATTCCAAGTGACGCTGTACAACCTGAATTATGGGGAATCCATTGATAAAACGAGTATTTCGGATGAAAACCAGTTGTTTGATGAGCAGAAAGCAGTTGTTTCTGAGAAAAACCAGCTGTTTGAAACACTCCTTTTAGGGCTGAAAGCGAAAGCGAGCACCAAGGAAACAATGCTAAAGCTGTATCATAAATTTGGTTTTGACGCTGCATTTGCACGAGCGGATATTATGAAGCTCGCGGGTGTAACCTCCTCACCGGCAGGTGCATTGATAGATAAGCTCAAAAGCGCAGGACTAATAGAACCTGTTGCCGGTCAAGGCAAGGGCAAATATAGGTTCGTATTGCCCAAAGAATAAGAGAACGCCCGTTATCGGCCATGCAGCCAATAACGGGCGTTCATCAGTTATATACAAGTTCAGTCAGAACAATTTCCTCAGCACGGCTGCGGATGCTGTTCATGCGGCGCACCCATTCCATTTGGTCGGCGGCTTTGAGCGCTTCGGTCACATCTTCCTGCTTCGCCATTGCGGAAACGATGATTGCCATACGCTCGTTGCAGGCTTGGTCGATCTCGGCAAGGTGCCGATGCAGCGTTCCGCTTGTGAGCAGGCTTGCATAGAGAACCGGACGATGTTCTTTCAGATAGCTGCGGCGCATACGCCCGTACTTGCCGATCTGGTATTCTGGTTCGTCCGGCAGCGCAAGGTTCGGGATAAGATAATCACCCTCCTGACGGTAAGTGCCGCCCATTTCCTCAAATAGAGATTTCGTAAAGTTCAGCTCCTTTTTGTGTTGATTTGCAGCGGTTATAAGGCTTTTTGGGGCTCCTTTCCTACAACTGCTGTTCCATTCACCACAAATGAGCCGCAGTCATATGTATTAGGTGGGAGAAACCACCCTCTACATAGTAACTCTTGATTGACAATGCTGTTGCTCTCTCCTGCAAGTTCGTCATCACGACTCAGCCTACAGTAGATCGCAGTAATTTTGTCAGACTGCCTGTTCATGTCTTGTTCCTCCTTAATCGGCGGGCAGTCTGCCAATACAGGATTGCTTGTATATATCATATCACACATTCGTGAATAAATCCACCTTTTCGTTATAATATTTTTTGAGCATTTTTAATTATCTTTTGCCATGTGGTCGAGCAGTTTACCGGAAAGACTTCGTGTTCCATCGTAACTTCCGTTAAAGCGGTAAGTAGTCTGACCGGAGTGAATGGTCACGGTGATCTTCGGCAACGCTGCCGCACAGTAGTTGTGAACAACTATGTTGCCATTTTCTTTGACTGTGTAATTTCTGTTTTTCTTTTCGTTCATATAAAAATTGTCCTTTCTGTTTTGTGGTGGCAAGTTCCCAATTTGGGAACTTGCCGGATAGGAATGAAAACGAATCGAAGGGAAAGAATTATCGCTCCTGTTCCTTCTTGTGTTCGATTTTTCTGCCAAGGGTCTGCTCCAGATTATGACGAATGGTACCGAGACGCTGTGCTTCTTCCTTAGCGGTCTGGTACTGGTTGTAAAGCTCGTTTTTCTCTTTGATAAGCTGCTCCACTTCCGTCTGCAACGCCTTGTGGCTCGGTAGCTTCTTCAAGCCTTTGGAATCAAAGTAGCATTTGGCGGTGTTCAGAATGATGAAGTCGCTGTCATGTTCATCACGGTATTTCTGGCGAGCTTTCTCATTTTTGCAGGCTTTCATTTCGTCGATTACATATCGGGTCTTGTGATAGTTCAGCACATGATTACGAAGCTCTTTCTTTTCTGCGATTGTAGCTTCCACTGATTTCATTTCTGTGCGAATATCACTCAGCTTTTCGTGGGCGGCATCACAGGCGGTAGCCAATGCTTCGGGAGAATCAAATCCCATTTCCTTATACAGCAGATAGGCACGGCTGGCATTTTTGAGATTGTGTTTCTTTGCCCAATGCTCGTAACCTTTTCCTTTTTCCTTTGCGGCATCAATATCTACCATGCGGCTGACAGTATCACGCTCATTGATAATTTTCTGCATAGCGGGTGCAGAATGGATAGTGTCGGTTTTTGCCCTCACTCGTTTTGTGTTTCTGACAAAGATTGCGAATACAGCAGCTTTATCAAAATCGTCACCCAGCTTTCGTGCTGTGATGGGCTTGGTGCGGTCGGGTGTGAGATAGGACAAGCGCCCACGGCTTTCTTTGACAGTAATGCCACGGCGGAGAAGTTTTTCCGCAAAGTCTTCAAAGCTGACAGCATCAGAAAGTGCCATGCGGATTTCTTCACGGAGCTTGTCTTTGTCTGTTTCAAATTTGGTCTGCTTGACGGGCAAGCCCTGTTCGGCAAGGACTGCATTTTCTTCATCCAGCGCAAGTTGTCCTTTCTTCTTTGCCCAATACTCACGCTCGGTCACTCTTGTCTTGCTACCATTCAGCAGATCAATCTGATACAGGCCTGCATCGTGGCACATTTCCATAACCTCGGAACGGAAGTATTCCATAGCTGCGTTGGTGCATCGGTGCTTCATGCCCGGTCGGGTATCGCATGATCTGTCCATATACGGCATGAACGGAACTTCTTCAATTCGCAGAGAATTGATAACGATGTGTACATGAACATTGCCGCTGCCGTTGTGACCGTCGGGATGGGTACAGACAATAGCCTGATGACCGGGAAAGTGTTCCTTGCAGAATTTCTCACCAAGGCTCTGCGCCAGATCTACGGTCAATCCGTGGTCGGGAACATCCTTGGGATCGAAGCTGATGATATAGTGATGACTTTTGACATCTTCCCGTTTTTGATTTTTACCATAGCGGAGATTGGCTCTCAGACAGGCAATCGCAAAATCTTCGTCTCTGCAGTTCAGAGTGGAAATGCGGTAATCCTTTCTTGGGATGAACCTGCCGTTTTCGTCCAGGGTGGGCTTCATGGTAAACTCGTCGTGCTCAAAAGTGAGGTAGGCTTCGGCGGCATAGTAGTCAGCATTTTTAGAGCTTATATGCTTGAATGTTGCCAACAGCATCACCTACCTTTTTCATCACTTCAAATTTCAGAGTGGCGAGATCAGCGGCGGCATCCTGTAATTCCTTTGCCATCGCAGGATAAGGACTACGCCATTCGTTGAGGTGTCGGGCAATCTGATTTAGGTTGTTGCCGATTCTTCCGTACTCAGCGGTCAGCTTGCCGACAGCAGCGAGCAGATCGTCGCTGACCAATGTTGCCACGATGGTAGGTTTGACGGTTGCGCCGGAGATTGCTTCACGGATAAACTCCGATTGGTTCATGTCGTAAATCTCCAAGCGGCGGAGAAAGTCGGAGTGTTCTTCATCGTCCAAACGGGTTTTTACGATGTGGGTTCGCTTCGGTGTGTTGTAGGTTTTGGTCATTCGGTTCCTCCTTCATTTGTGAAAATGGTTGGTCGGCGGATGCCGTCGCTTCTGCGAAAGCAGAACAGATGCAGGGTTTGGGGAAGGCACTCCCCAACAAGATTCCATGAAGGGCAAAATGAGCGATAGGCGAAATTTGGACCCATGGTAGAATCTTGCTCTACGCTACCCAGCCTTTTCGTTTTCGCCGATTTTTCAAGTTCACGCATTTGGCGCTGAACGGTGTTTTGGAAAAATGACAAAACAAAAAGAGCCGATTACACAAAACATCAGAAATCGGCGGGAGCATAGCTCTCGCTTCAAAGTGATGTTCTATGTAATCGGCTCTGAAAAATCAAAGTCGGGGTTCTGCTTTCTACAGCTCCCGCCAACAGAACCAAAGGCGTGGTGGAGCAGTTCGGTACTTCCGGTGTACCGATACCGTGTCAGACAAATCCGACTTTCACAAAATATGTTTGAACATTCTTATTCAATTTTTATGTGCGGATAAAATTCCACGATATAATTATACTGATAGCGACCCTTATTGTCAATATTTGCACAGGAAATACTTGCCATTGCAGTTGTATCTTTTTTATGAACAGGGGCGGCAGCACTTTTTGCTGTTGCCCCTTGATTGCCATACAGCGGAGACGGGCGCCCATGTCAACGGCGGGCGAAGCCCGTTCATCTCGACCATTGACATGGGCGGTCGGCTCTGCTATGTAGATAACGAAACAAGGCGACCAACTTTTTACGGTTGATCGCCTTTGGCTTAGTCATTATCGAAGTTAACTATTCAGTATTTCTTGCTTCTTTTTCTCGAATTCTTCGGGTGTTAAAACTCCTACATCCAGCAGACTCTTAATTTGTTGTAACAACTCCATCTGTTCTTTGATAGACATTTTGGAAGTCACTGCACTTTGCGTAGATGCTTCTGGCATTTTGCCTTTCTGAGCATCAACCTTTGCTTTCTGCTGAGCGACTCTGTCTTGGAAAGCCGCATTTTTCTGACGCTGAACTTCCTGCTTTCTGCGCTTTTCTTCCAACTCTTCAAGCTCTTTTCTTTCAGCGTGAGTCATTTTTGTTTTCAATCCAAACTCTTCTCTGAACTCATTAGCGAACACAATAGCCAATTACGATTGGATATTATTTTTTTCCATTTATGGTAGGCAATTTTGTTCCTTTAACATTGACTCCGAGAATTACTGCCCCCAACAACAATGCACCCCCGATTAACGGTGTTCCATATTTAATGATCCCCTCAAGGAAGTTGCGGTTATCTTCGTGAAGATCGGCAATTTTATCTGCAACAAGAATCATCTTATCCGTAATTTTCTCTTGTTGTTCTGGCGTAATACCGTCCTGCTTGAGCAGAATACTAAGATCGTCCAGAATGGTTTTATAAGCCATGACCGCATCCTTACGGCTATCATCATTGCTTTGAAGAACTTTGTCGCACATTGCGTTGTACTGCTCAATCATATTACGAGAAGATTCTACATAAGCAGGAAACTGATTGATGATAGCAATAGCAACGTCTTTGTCCATGTGTGGAATCAATGAAGCGAACTCCACGATTTTGTCTTTCGATAGATTTCTAAAAGAATCTATTTGTAGAGCTTTTTTCACTTGTGTTAAGGCCAAGCTGTTTTGTCCAGAAATAGCCGGTCTGTTTTGTCGCATAGCCGGATTGTTTTGTCACGACAGCCGAGCTAATCTGTCGTTGAAGCCGGTCTGTTTTGGCATCGCTATATCATAAAAGGGAAAAGAGAGGTGCCGTTCTTGGTAGAACGGCACCTCTCTTCAACTTGAGACTATTGGAATTGATACAGCATAACAGCATTGATATTTTGGTTGTCGCTGCTGTACATGATGGGACGATATTCACCTTCTGGAAGGGAACTCAGATCGAGCGTTCCTGTAAGAGCACCACCAACGGCAGATAGGGTATACACCTCTTCAGACACCTCATCGAT
>CDZP01004994.1_pt1 | contig 38174 bp, 19 predicted proteins | sample 554941 | NCBI WGS metagenome assembly CDZP01 (sample SAMEA3182064, study PRJEB8094) | gut metagenome | biome: human; feature: gut; material: Stool; isolation source: human stools | place: Canada | collected 2013-01-28
CTTTGCGGAAAAATGGATAAAATCAGATACCGTCTTGTATATAACCGCCAGAACACACTTAACAGGCAGGGCACGGCTCTTGTACAGGTTGAAGCCTATTTGAACCAAAGGAAAATCTACTTGAAGACCAATGTTTACCTCAAACCGGAATGCTGGAGCCGTGAGGGGGCACAAGTCATTAACCACCCCCAATCTAACGAACTCAACACAATGCTCTATGAATACATCCTGTATCTGCAAGGCATAGAGTTGGGGTATTGGAAGCGCGGAATACCTGCCACACTCTCACTACTGAAGGATGCTGTCAAGAAGAAAAGTACGGTGAATGTCAGCTTCTCCACTTTTGCCAAATCAGCCATTGACAATTCGGACAAGAAGCAGTCCACCAAGGACAACCTGCACTCGACACTGGCGGTCCTGCATGATTTCCGTTCCGGATTGGACTTCAAGGATCTTACCTATACATTCCTTCGTGATTTTGAGCAATACTTAAGAGAAAAGGGCAATGCGGTCAATACGATAGCCAAGCACATGAGACAGCTCCGTACCTTGGTCAATGAAGCAATCAACCAGGGATATATGCACGCAGATGCTTATCCGTTCAGAAAGTACAAAATCAAACAGGAGAAAGGCAGACATGAGTTTCTTACCCCGGACGAGCTGAAGAAGCTGGAAACGGTCAAGGTGGAAGAGGAGTCCATGCGTCATGTGCTCGATGCCTTCCTGTTCTGTTGTTATACTGGATTGCGCTATTCTGACTTCTGCCAGCTATCTCCGGCCAACTTTATCAAGGTAAACGGTAAGCGTTGGTTACACTTCACGTCCGTTAAGACAGGGGTGGAAATCCGTCTGCCGTTGCATCTGCTGTTTGAAAGCAGGGCATTGGGCATTCTTGACCGCTATCCGGATATCGGAAGTTTTGCCGCTTTGCCTTGTAACTCGGAAGTGAATAAGCAGCTTCGAAAGCTGGCCGGGTTGTGTGGTATCAAAAAGCGGATAACCTACCATGTGAGCCGTCATACCTGTGCCACCCTGCTGGTTCATCAGGGAGTTGCGATTACAACAGTCCAGAAGCTGCTCGGACATACTTCCGTAAAGACCACACAGATTTATTCGGAGGTACTTTCCAGCACCATTGTGCGTGACTTGAAAAATGTTCAAAGGAAAAGGAAAAAAGTAAAGATGTTTCCCGATAAAGGCTTGAGAACATCCGATTTTATAGACAACCGGTAGATTTCATGAATCCTATTTGTTTTCTATTAATATTGTGATTCTTTAAATTCTTCGGATAATCGAAATATTGCTCCTGATTATTTTTTTCAATATGGATTGAATATGGAATAGTTTTCACTATCTTTGCAGTGTAACCAGGAGCTTGATGGCAATAAATATTGTCATCGGGCTCTTTTTTTATTGTCTATCTGTCGAATAATGGAATCCCCCGTCTGGCTTCACAGTCTGACGGGGGGAGGTTAAATCCAATCAATAATAGTTTTGAAAGAATCAGGTCAACAAAGTATTGACAAAGATAGTGAAATATGAATAGTAAGCAATATGGATATGGATTTATTTTGCATATATATAAATTCTCGGCATTTTTTCAGGAAAGATAGGGACAGTTGAGAAATAAAGGAAACAGGATGAATAATTTATCATATAATAATTAAACGGTGAATGTAATGGAGATAGATATTGCAAACATTATTAGTGCTGCCGGAACATTGCTGGCAGCTTATTTCGCCTATAATCAGTATACCAAAAACAAACTGACTGATTTAAAAGTGGAATATTTTAAAAAAGAGGAGGAAAGAAGAAGTTACCACCGCAGCGAGAACTCCGCCAAGGTGTTCGGTGAGCTGTGGCGTGTACTTTATGAAACGAAAGCAGACAGGGTATATATCGTACAACCCCATCCTTTAGGGCATATAGCTTTTCTTTCGGTGCAGTTCGAAGTAAAACGAAAAGGTATAGCCGGAATGCGTGAAAACATCCAATCACTTCCCATGAGTGAAGTGGCCGTTTTTGCAGAAAATCTCGCAAAGAATCTTTTCATGTTCTACTCAGATATTGATAACCAGGTTAAGGATAAGGTTGCCAAATCTCTATTATCAACAAATGGATGCAACAGCGTCGCTATTAAACGGCTTAATTCATCTCAAGATTGGGTTGGAAATATCTTTTGTGAGTTTACAGATGAAACGGATTTGAATGAAGATGAACTTCATAAGGTCTTGCATGAAGCAGCGGTCAACATACAATATATCCTGCCGGAATTCAAAGAAAATAAAATCGAATAATTATAATTAATGAATAGTATGGCTGACGTAAGAAAACTTGCACCGTTTATCCTAAAGTGGGAAGGCGGTTTTGTAAATGACCCTGACGATTTGGGAGGGGCTACCAATATGGGCGTGACTATCGGCACATGGAAATCGTGCGGCTATGACAAGGATGGTGACGGTGACATAGATGTGGATGATCTACATCTGCTTACTCGTGAGGACGTTGTTAATCGTGTACTCAAACCACATTATTGGGATAGATGGAAAGCTGATTTGATACAGGATCAATCTGTGGCAAATATTCTTGTGGACTGGGTGTGGGCATCCGGTGCGCACGGAATTAAGATTCCTCAACGCTTGCTTGGTGTTACGATGGATGGCATTGTAGGTCCCAAGACCATTGCCGCAGTAAATGCCAAGAATCCGCGTGAGTTGTTCGACATGATTAAGATTGCCCGGTTTGACTTTATCGAGGATATATGCCGGAAACGCCCAGCAAACAACAAGTTCAAACGGGGGTGGATGAACCGCATAAATGATATCTCTTATGTTGGTTAGAGTTATGAACTGGGTAAGCCGGCATATATTGCTGGCTCCTTTCATGTGTCTGTTCCTGCTGTTCGGATCATGTGGCAGCTCGCATAAATCTGTCAAGTCAGACACTAAGATTATACAGAAAGATAGTACACGTGAATCTGTCAATATCGTACACGGATCAAGTACGTCTTTGAGCGAACTCATTACCACTAATGGTAACTATGTAATTGATTTCCGTATCTATGATACCCGAAAACCGCCCGACAGTCTGACTGGAAAACCTCCGTTATTGGCAGACGGTCATGTGGAAGGTGATTTCAGCAAGAATAAAAGGAAGGAAACTGCAACCAAAGACAGTACGGAAGTGAAAGCTGACAAGGAAACCACTTCCAATACCCGTGAGGAAAACCGGTCAGAAACCATAAAAGAGAAAAAAGAATCCACGTTGCTTAAACAAATCGGTTTTGTCTGTGTTTGTGTAACCGTTTTGATTGTCGTTATGCTGATAGTAAAGCATTGGCACAACAGACAATCTTCATCATAAGACTTTAAATTTATAAATTGAAATGCCTCGGCTCGTGATGAGTCGGGGCTATTTTTTGTTATCTTTGCCGGAACTAACATTAACTTATGTATTATGGCTGAAAAAAAGAATCTTATTCCGAAGAGGAATTGAATGAAATGATCGTATGGTTCAACAACCATGCTGATGAACTTCCCAAAGAAATGCAGATTAACAAAGCAGCTTTCACACCAAATTTGAAACTTACTGTTGAAAGTTGTATCATGCAGGCTAAGCAATGTCTGGGCAACTATAAGATGGCCGGAGCTTTCCGGATGCTCCAACAAATCAGAGAGAACCTTGAAAACAATAAATGATATCTTTAATTATTTAATAAGCAAATCAGGCTGTTTCTTCATTGAAAAAATATAAAAGTGGCAACTTTAAAAAAAACAATTGTATAAATGATTAGTTCTCGGTATTTTTTATAATTTTTTTTCTTGTTCGGGCAAATATGGTGCAAATAATTATTATATAATATATAAAACATTGATTAATATATGATTATGAAATACTTTAATAAGCTTCCCAATTGCATGCTCCAACAGTCTGATGCTCCGAAATAGTCCATGGTTTGACAGGGTTGGTCTGTTTCTATTTCAAAGTGAATGGCAGGATGTTGAGCAAACAGGTTTGCTGTTGCAAATAAAGAGAATAATAATGCTTTGTATTTCATAAAGTTGAGGGATTATTTCAGATTATAAATGACAGTTGTAACACTTTCCGAAGGCACAATTACTTGTTGGTCTGCCGTGACGTGTACCTCTTGCAAATTTTTGTTATTTGTTGTTGTATAAGTAGTGATGGAGCTTATTTCACTTACCCATTCTTTATGAATTTCGTTTAGCCGGACTCCTTTTTCTGATAGATTGGTATAAACAGCAACAATTTTATCTTTTTTCGGTGAAATCCATGCTGACCCGAAGAAACTGGATGATTCATTCATGTTAAGCATGATACGGCGATAACCCGGTCGGATGAATAGGCTGTAGTTACCTAATACCCAAAGTGTGGGAGTAGCTTTATAAGTGCCTTCTTTCTCTATATCCCCATAAACTCCATCGGAGGGTTCCAGTGAAATCAGTAAGAAGCGGTTTTTGTGTCCCCAGCGGGGGATATCCATTGAGGTCCAGTAACTCCAGGAGGAAACTCCTGCTATAGTTAGGTCATTGTGTATTACTTTTGACATATAAAGTGCAATGTCCATTTCGGTTGCTTGGTCATAGCCTATAAACTCGGAAGAGCTGTATCCGTCGCCTAACATACTCCACTCACTTTGCCATATTTCTACATCATATTGTTGGGCTGCTTGGGCCAGTTGTTTCCGGACATTACGCATACCATCCCATGTGCCATCTGTCCAGTAGCTGTGGCCGCAGATAAGTTTCTTTACATGAGTCAGGTTGCCTATATAGGTGGAAGTTCCAGGTGTGAAAAATGCTGAAAGTACGTTACTATGGGCGGCATCATTCTTAAATTTGTAGAGATATTCATAATCTCCAGATTCCCCTGGAAGAATATCAATAGAAAGACCGGCAGAAGTGATGGCGGTATCCAATTCACGTATAAGTCTGGCTACTTCATCATTAGTCCATCCGCTGCCTTCCTGGCCGCTGTCCCAATTATATTGGGGTTCGTTAACTGGTGAGATATGTGTCACTGGATATCCTTCGTTTACATAGTATTTTGCTACATCTGACATGTATCTGGCAAAGTCCGTATAACATTCATCCTTCAAATTAGAAACTCCTCCGCTATTGGAGAATCCTTTTCCGTTGGAGGTATATTGTACAGGAGGGGTATTGCTGAAAAGTACTATACTCTGACAACCAAACTCTTTGGCGCGCTGCAAGAAGTAGCGCTGCCCTTTACAGCGTGTCCAGTCTAATGTTAAGTCATCAGTCAGATAAGATTCTGCTCTGCGTGATTTGTCTTCTATTCCACTTGCTTCACCTTGTTCTGCACTGCCACCACCTAGATTCACACGCCACATGGAGAGTCCTATACCTTTAGGTTGTCCTGATTGTATTTCAGAAGAGAATAGCAGTTCACTGATTTTGTCACGATTCGTTATCCAGCTTTTTCCTACGAAGGCAGGTGCCCAACAATCTGATGCGCCAAATCCTGTCAGAGTCTGAAAAGATTGTCCGGCATCTATGGTTACTGTTTTTTCTACGTTTATGCTGCTGTCCGGTTGCCCCGATGTATCCGGTGTTTGGGGAGAATCGTCACTGCAGGCTACAGTAGAAAAGAACAGTGGAAGAGTAAAAATATATTTTAGTTTCATTGTTTTAGATGGATTAAAAAATAGTCGCGGATAATCCTAGCAAACTATCCGCGACAGAATATAAAGACCTATTGAATGTTTAATTCCTGTAACAATCTGTTCTTTTTGGAAAATGATTAATTCCAGCCCGGATTTTGGGTGATAGAACCATTAGACATTGTAATCTCATATAAAGGTATCGGGAATACCATATCCCGGTTTTCGTTGAAGCTGATTCCTTTATCACTTGCCTCACCTTGATTTTCCCATTCGTAAATGTCGCGGGTAGCGGGATCTGTATTGTATTTTACAAATGTACCGTTTGCTCCCATCAGGTTACAAATCATTTTCTTGCCATTGTCATCTGTCCAACGGCGGATATCATAGATTCTGTTTTGTTCCCATGCCAGTTCCAAACGACGTTCTAGCCGGATAGCTTTGCGAAGCTCGTTCCCACTGGATGTGACAGCAGGTAATTTTACACGATTCCGTACCTCATTAAGGTAGGTACGTGCTGTACCATCTTCGCCCAATTCGTTGCAGGCTTCAGCATACATCAACAATACATCTGCATAGCGTAAGATACGATGATCTAATGGAATTTTGTCGATATTGTATACTTCCGGACGTTTTTCAATAGGTACAAAATACTTCCGGACAATACGTGCTGATTTATGTTGTGACGGATCTATAATATAACATTCGGGATCCCAACCGTACTTTTCGATATAATCTTTATAATTGGCGATTTTTGTGTTGTTTTCAACGAACTTGTCGAAGTTATTCTCTCCGGCAATTTCTGTACAACCGGTTTTAATGATAGTCCAACGTAAACGTTCTGTATCTCCTGCATCGATGTAGGCTTGTTCAAGGTTAGCGGTTGGCTGTCCCCAAGACCATCCGTCGCCGGGACCACTACGGGCACCGGTAATAACAGTCAAAGAACCACCCAATGCATAAGTTCCATCATACATATATTGTACTTCAAACAGACTTTCTTCGCTATTGTTATGGTCAACATCCCATACATCACCGAAGTTGTCGAGTAATTTATATTCACCTTCGTCGATGACTGTTTTCAATACATCATGTGCCTCTTGCCATTTGCTTTGGTAGAGGTAAACCTTTCCCAATAGGCCTAATGCAGCTCCACGGGTAGCGCGTCCCATATCTGTAGCAGCATATTGACTACGTTGTGGCAACACATCAGCAGCGGCTTTTAAATCATCTTCAATGAACTTATATACATCTTCGGCCGAAGCGCGGGTAATACCTTGTATTTCTTCGGGCAACAGGAAGCCTGTAATGAGAGGCACACCACCAAAATTCTTCACAAGTTCAAAATAGAAGTATCCACGGAGAAAACGTGCTTCGGCTACAAGCCGGTTCTTCATTTCTTCATCTGAGAAATCAGCTTGTGAAATGCGTTCCACTGCGATATTGCAACGTAGAATGCCTTTGTATCGATACTGCCAAAAGTTGGAGATGGCACCATTGCTTTGTCCGGTACCTTGATAGTGGGCCAAAGAAATATAGTCACTTTGACTTTGGCTGGTATTGCCCATCCAACCGTCATCACTACACATCTCGGAAAGCAACCATACTGTGTTGATATTCCACCATCCGCCAAAAGTAATGGCCTGGTAACAACCAGTAATAAATGCTTCGGCTTCTTCTGCACTTTGGAAATAAGTATCCAAATTTTGTTGCCCGCGCACTTCCTCTGTTAGGAAATCCTCACAAGAAGTGAATGTCAGCGAGGCAATCATTGTTAATATTGTTAATATCTTTTTCATGGTTTATACCTTGAGGGTTAAAATTTTAAATCAATTCCAAATAAGAAAGTACGTGGGTTAGGATAAGCGATGCCGTCAATACCGGTTTCAATTACACTGCCATCTTTACCAATCTGTGGACGTTCAGGATCCATACCTGAGTAGCTGGTGATAGTGAAAGGATTTTGAGCCGACAATGAGAGACGCAATTCGGTTCCGTTCAACCACTTCTTGGGGAGTGTGTAACCCACTTGTAATAGTTTGCAACGCATATAAGAGCCGTCTTCTACAAAGAAACTTGAAACGCGTGTGTAATTCTGATTCAAATCATTGTAGGACAGACGAGGAATATCGTTGCTGGTTCCTTCGCCATGCCATGCTTTCTGCAATGTACCTGCCCAAACGTTTTGCCCACTTACGCCGGAGTATAAACCTTTGGTCTTATTGAAAATATCATTACCGAATGTACCATAGAAGTTGGCTGTGAAATCGATGTTTTTATAGCTGAAACCCAAGTTCAAACCTACCATCAAATCGGGATATGGGTTACCGATCCATGTTTTATCATTTTCATCTAGAACTCCGTCATGATTCAAATCCTTAAAGCGAATGTCACCGGGTTGGGCATTGGATTGTACCAGCTTGCCATTTTCGTTGGTGTGAGCATAAACTTCATCCCAATTTTGGAAAATACCATCGGCTACGTAGCCGTAGAAGCGTGAAATCAAGCCACCGTCTTCATTACGGATAATTTGGTCGCTGTTGAAACCTCCAGTTTGGATAGGACCGTCACCGGAGAATTTAACAGCTTTATTTTTCACTGCGGAAAGGTTCAATCCCACATTATATCGGAAGTCTGCTACTTTGTCGTGCCAGTTCAGACTTAATTCCCAACCGCTAGCTTTCATACTACCTATATTCATCCATACTGTACTGTTCCAGTCGGGGTATCCGATGGCGAAGATATTTTGTTTCTGATAGAGCATATCAGAAGATTTCTTTTGGAAATACTCAAAGGTCATGTCTAGACGGGAGTCAAGGAAGGACATATCCACACCTACGTTCCAGTCTTCTACTGTTTCCCATTTTAGCAAATTATTGCCAACGCCTGATACCATAGTACCTGAAACACGTCCTGGAGCTGTACCGAATACATAATCAGATTGTCCTAACAAAGTCAGCGTAGCATCATTATCTATGTTTTGATTACCTACACGTCCCCAACCTCCGCGTAATTTCAAGTTACTGAAAATCTTCTGGTCTTGCATGAAACTTTCACTGATGATACGCCATGAAGCAGAAACAGAAGGGAAGATGGCATATTTGTTTCCTTTGGGGAAACGAGAAGAACCATCTGCACGAATAGAAGCTGTTAGATAGTAACGATTGTCATAGTTATACATCACGCGTCCTAAATAAGATACTAATGTGCTGTAAGCAGTTTTACCTTCTGACTTTTGGTTTTGTGTACCGGCATTTACTTCCTGCATTTGATCCATATTATTAGGAACATCGTCACGTGAGGCTTTTGATTGGAATTCAGCAAAGCGTTCAGCTGTAAAGCCACCCATTACATTAATATTATGCTTTTCTGCAAAAGTCGTGATGTAAGTAGCAGTATTAGTCCAGTTCCAATCAAGCCATTCCTGCATTTCACGGGAAACATTACTTAATGTAGATTGTTCCAAAGCATCAATATAGAATTCAGGAGTGAATTTGTCTGTACGGCGGAAGTGTGCATTAGCGCCGAACTGCGTGCGCAGGGTCAGTTTTTGAATAGGGTTTATCTGTAAATAAGTATTTACAATTGTACCCATTTCACGGGAGTGGGAATTTTGGCGAGCCAATGAACCGGCAGGGTTCCACTCCTGGTTGTTGTAAGAACGCTGATAGTTATTGAATTCGTTATCCACCCATTGATCTTCCGGCTTGAATATAGGAGTTGTGGGGTCCATAGACATGGCAGCTGAAAAAAGATCGGGGGTATCATCCCATGATTCTACACGTGGGGCAATGTCGAAACCCATTTTTACATATTTATTAAATGTATATTCTGTATTAAGGCGTGCGTTGATTTTGTCCCAATAACCATAGTCATATTGTGAATTGTTACGGTAGTAACCCATACTCAGGTTATAAACCAGTTTGTCTGAACCACCGGAGATATTGAGTGAGTAATTTTGCACTAAAGCAGTTTTGTTGATTACTTCGTCCCACCAGTCTGTTCCTCCGGGATTGGTAGTAGCGCCTGTATCATTCCAAATAGAAGTTCCTCCGTCATTTGTGTATCGGGTATTGAATACTTCTTTATATTCGGCGGCATTAGCCATTTTGGGTTTTGACAGTGTTTGGAAACCTGCAGATGCATTAAAACTGATATTTGTTTTTCCTGCCATTCCTTTTTTGGTTGTGATTAGAATGACACCGTTAGAAGCACGTGTTCCGTAAATGGCAGCAGCCGAAGCGTCTTTTAAAACTTCCATAGATTCAATGTCATTACTGTTTAGGAAGTTGATGTTTGTACCTACCGGCATGCCATCTACTACATACAAAGGATCGGTTCCGTTTACTGTTGTTACACCACGGATTAGAACTTTTGGTTGTGCGCCCGGACCACCACCACTGGTTACTTGAACACCGTTGATTTTACCTTGCAAGGCGTCCATTGCATTACCGGTTACAGTTTCGGTAATTTCTTTTCCTTTTACGGTAGATATAGAACTGGTCAGGTCACTTTTTTTCACGGCTCCATAACCAATAACCACTACTTCGTCCAGTAATTCACTGGCATCTTTCAGCACTACATTGATAACGGTTTGTCCGTTTACCTTTATTTCTTGAGTCTCATATCCTATGCTGGAGAACACAAGTACGGCATCCTTGGCAACATCGTTTAGTGAATAATCACCATCAATACTTGTAATAGTACCTGTACCTGTACCTTTAACTTGCACTGTTGCACCAATCATCGGTTCTTTATCTGAAGCCGAGGTTACTACACCTTTTACAGTGATGGTCTGCGCATAGCTACATAGACTTGTCAGCGCAAGACACAATAATAATATTTGCTTTTTCATATCTTAAATCTAATGTTACTTGTTAATTGGCCGGAATGAGTTTAGCTCTTTCCAAATGAGCGTCGAATATAAGTTTATAATTCCCTGTGACGTTCACTGTTGGTTTTGCCCAATTGTCACCTACATGATCGGGTTTGGTCCATGCCGGATTGGTATATTTGGCTTCTTTACCATAATATCCGAAGATCTCCGGTTCGTCTGAGTTGTCTACACGCCACGTGCAATAATTCCACCATCCGTCAGAGTGCCAGTTATGAATAACGAAATTCATTTTAGTACCTGCCTCCAGGAATAGGGGGGTATCCAAATAGAATAGGTGAGGATTGGTCTTATCTTGAGTGAAACGCAGGACTTCAGTTGGGCTACTGGTCATATATCCGAAATAGAATTCCTGTAACCACGAACCACCGTCACCCCATGTGTCAAGGCTGATAGAACCGTATGTGTGAGGTATGGGGTCTACAGCATCGGCAATTGAGTAAGTTTTCAGATTGTATGTACTGTTCTTCACATCAATATTAATTTCATAATAAACATTGGCTTGGTCAAGTACGATTGGCATTGCTGTTTCGGGATCGTCTGTCAGTTTGGTGTTATCCTCTGGATCAAGCCCGAAACAAATAGGAGTGAAGTCACTCTTTTGTGGTAAGAAGAATATTTTAGTTCCGGCTTTTTGACAGTAATAATTTGCTTTATACTGATATTCACCTGTATGTTCAATTACCATCGGTACCCCGAATATATCACTATTCAGTTCTTCGGCAGTTGCCACATCTGCCAGATACATTTTGGGAAAATCCGGCATTTCTGAGATATTCAATACACTGGTGGTAGTGGTTGAGTTTTCTTTCTTGTCAAAAGCGGTAATTGTCACATTATAACTTTTCGGTTCATTGGGGAATACTATTATTTCGGCAAAGTTCAATGAACTTTTTCCATCAGCATCTACACGGCGGTTGTCAAACCCGTCTATACCTGGAATATTAATTGTGACATAATCCAATGCACGATCATCTGTAGCCGTGAACCGAAGATTGAATTTCGTTTCATTTTTCATTAATACTGTAACAGTGGCATCCGGGGCAGCTGAAAATACCGGAGCTGCAAAATCTCCGTCCATTGTGATTAATACATCTTGAGATATACTGCGTCCTCCTACATCGGTTACAGTAACTTTGACTGTGAAACGTTCGCCGATTTCATTTCGGTTTATGTCAAAGTAATAACTTAAATCATAACTCTCTTGCGGAGCACCATAGATTTCGATTAAATCAATTGTCTTGTTCAAATGCAGGTCGGCACATTGTAGGCTGATAGAAGCAATACCGTCTTTGTCTTCTAATGTCCCTTCAATAGTAAATCGATGTCCCGCTCCGGACTCGATGTGGTCTGTTGCTAATGTCATTGTTGGATTTTGTCCGTCTACATCGGGGTAGTCGTTATCATCACTACATCCCGTACATAGGTTTGCAGTTACAAGAAAAGCCCATAACATGGCACCATACAAATGTTTCTTTTTCATATTTTATTAGTATTTGAAGATTAAACATCTACTCTAATAGAGGACGAATTAAATTCGTTAGTGGTGCAAATGTACGTGAAGAAGAATTAAAATCCTGATATAAATCTTGCAGAAAAGGGAGGTAAATCTTGCAATGCATGATTTATGTATCTAAAATACAGACTTTATTTGTATTTTTGAACCATATTATTTAACAATGTGTACACTGATGCTATGAGAAAGATATTCGTACTTTGGCTCTTGCTGCTGTCGGTTGTTTCATTGGCACAACCTTATTCTGTTAAGCAGCTTGGTATAGAGAAGGGATTATCCAATAATTATGTGGTGAGCATTGCTCAAGACAAACAGGGCTTTCTGTGGTTTGCCACGGAGGAAGGGTTGAACAAATTCGATGGTACCCGTTTCATTACTTATTTGAAGAATGAAGATTTGACAAGGCAGGGTATAACAGGCAATGAACTGAATTGTTTGTTGGATGATCCTCAGGATTCTATCCTTTGGATAGGCACGCAAAGGGCCGGTCTGAATGCGTATGACTATGTAAATAACACTTTTCTTTGCTATAGGCATGATGGCGAGAACCCCGAAAGTCTGATAACGGATGATGTTACTAAGATTGTGGCAGCTACAGATGGTAATCTTTGGATTACGACATATTGGCGGGGAGTAGATTATTTCGATAAAAAGGCTGGAAAATTCATTCATTACAATACTCAAACAGTTCCGGGATTGGCTAGCGATAATATTTGGTCGGTTGTTGATGGAGGAGATGGAAAGTTGTATATGGGGCATGTGCATCATGGATTCAGTGTGTTGTCTCTTAAAGATAAAAAAGTAAAGAACTTTATGCATGACCCTGAAGATCCGGTCAGTTTGCCAGGTAATGGGGTAACTTGCATTTATAAGGACTTAAGCGGTAATATTTGGCTGGGAACAGACCGGGGGCTGGCACTGTTCAATCCGGAAGCCGAAAATTTTATCCATTTTCATCATAGTGAGGACGGGGTTCCTCATACCGTATTTGATATCAGACAATTTGATGGGAATAAACTTTGGATTGCCATGGAATTTGGAGGAATAGCCATTTTGGATTTAACGCAACGTATGTTTCTTTCTCCTGACCAAGTGCGTTTTCAATATATAAAGGAAGGGGATGATGAATACAGTCTCTCTAATTCTACTGTACGTTGTTTGTTTCAGGACTCCTTTAAAAATGTATGGGCTGGTATGTGGGGAGGTGGAATTAATTTTCTTAGCCATGAATCTTCCTATTTTAATGTTTATAGTTATTCTCCTATCCAGCATTCGGGTAGTAGCCTGAATAATAAGACAGCAAGCAGTGTATGCGTAGCAAGGGATGGAAAGTTATGGATCGGAACCGATGGGGGAGGCATCAATGTATTTGATAAAGGCAAGCGGGTGGCGGTTTATAAAGAAGAAACCGGTGATTTGACTGATAATTCCATACAGGCTGCACTTTGTGATTCGGAAGGAAACCTTTGGTTTGGATCGTTTATGGGAGGAGTGGATTTTTATGATGTGAAAAAGAAAAGTTTTCACCAGATTTTTCCTAAAGATAAAACAGGGGAAGATGTGCGTGCACTGTATGAAGATGCAGAATATGTATGGATAGGAACTAGTAATGGCATCTATAAGGTACGCTTGCATGATAAAGGCATTGCAGACCATTATACAGTAGAGAATAATCTGGTGAGATGTATCTCGAAAGATAATCTTAATCGTTTATGGATTGGTACTTTCGGAGGAGGATTAGGGGTTTTTGATGAACATTTTCAGTGCGTTAAACTTTTTAACGTGACTTCTCTTTTTCCCTCTAATACTATCAATACTGTTTATATGGATAGTCAGAACAGAATGTGGATAGGAACGGGAGAAGGTCTGGTTTGTTTTCCATCCTCTCAGAGTTGGGACTATAAAGTATATCGCAGTGAGGAGGGTTTGTCCAATGTCCATATACGTGCCATTACGGAAGATAATCATGGAAATATATGGGTGAGCACCAATAAAGGTATCAGCTGCTTGTTGAAAGACAAGGAGGTTTTCTATAATTACGATCATTGGGATAATGTGCCTATGGGCAATTTCATGAGTGGAAGTGTGGCGGAAGCTAAGGATGGAACACTTTATTTTGGCTCAATCAATGGCTTATGCCGTTTTAATCCAGATCAGGTATTGGAAAAACGAGAGTCACCTGCTGCAATTATTACGGAGATGCGTATATTCGGCCCGTTGCGTGATACGGACAGTAATGAAAAGGTGATGGCGCTTGAAGGCCAGTCGGAAGTACGTTTAAGCTATATGCAAAATAACTTCAGCGTCACCTTCAATATACAGAATTATGCCTTGGCCGATCAAGTGGAATATGCTTATATGTTGAAAGGGTTGGAAAATTCATGGTATACAGTAACCGATCCTAATAATGTGACTTTCCGTAATATACCTCCGGGAAATTATTGTTTTCAGGTAAAGACAAGAATACGGAATCAGGAATGGGCGGATGAGATAGCTTCTCTGGATATCCGTATTGACCCGCCTGTATGGCTTACGTGGTGGGCCAAGTTATTTTATATTCTTTCGGGTGTTTCTGTCCTGTATTTTATTCTTCATGCCTATAAAAAGAAACTGGATATGGAGTCTCTCTATGAGTTGGAGAAGAAAAATCATGAGCAGGAACAGGAGCTGAATAATGAGCGTTTACGTTTCTATACCAATATCACACATGAGTTGCGTACTCCTTTGACGTTGATTCTGGGACCGTTGGAAGATATGCAGAAAAGTAATTCTTTATCAGGGAAAGATTCACAGAAAATATCGGTTATCCATCAAAGCGCCATCCGGTTGTTGAACCTGATTAATCAGATACTGGAGTTCAGAAAAACGGAAACCCAAAACAAGAAATTATGTGTAAGTCGTGACAATCTGGCAGCCCTTGTACACGAGATCGGACTGAAGTATAAGGAATTGAACCGGAAACCTGAGATTGATTTCTGTCTTGAGATTGAGCAGGAAGATATGTCTTTGTTTTTTGATAAGGAGGTAGTAACGATTATACTGGATAATTTGATCTCCAATGCTATAAAATATACAGAGAAAGGAACTATAACTTTAGGATTACATCAGGTGGTCCGGAATAATATACACCATACGGAAATCAGTGTGAGTGACACCGGTTTCGGTATTGCTCCCGATGCATTGCCTCATATTTTTGACCGTTATTATCAAGAGGGAAGCGAACATCAGGCTTCAGGAACAGGTATTGGTCTGGCTCTGGTAAAGAACCTGGTAGTTTTGCATGAGGGGGAGATCAGGGTTGAAAGTTCTTTGAATGTGGGAAGTACTTTTTATGTCAGTCTGCTGACGGATAACACGTATCCCCATGTGCTGCATGCTGACTCGACGGAGAAAACTTCCGATGAAAAGGACGAAAAAGAAGAAAATATAGAACCTGTGCATAGTGGTAAGCGTATTCTGCTGATAGTGGAAGATAATAGGGACATCTGTGATTATATTGTAGAATCTTTCTCGGACGATTTTGAAGTGAGGACTGCCGCCAATGGTGAACAAGGTTTGGAACAAGCATTGGGCTGCATTCCTGATATTATAGTCAGTGATATCATGATGCCGGTGATGAACGGCATTGTGATGTGCCGGAAATTGAAAGAAGACTTGCGTACCAGCCATATTCCCATTATTTTGCTGACGGCAAAGGACTCTTTGCAAGATAAGGAAGAGGGGTATCAAGTGGGTGCTGACTCTTATCTGACAAAGCCTTTCAGTGCTACTTTGTTGCATAGCCGTATCCATAATTTGCTTGAATCCCGCAAGTTGTTGGCAGAGCGTTTTAATACGAATTCCATACTCATTGACAAACGTGCGGCAGTAACCGAGTCTATGAATAAATTGGATAATGAGTTCCTTGAGAAGATTAACAAGCTGATTGAAGATCGTCTTTCTTCTGAGAAGATAGACATCGGCTATTTGTCGGACGCCATGTGTATGAGTAATTCTACCCTATATCGGAAGATGAAGGCATTGACCGGACTTTCCACCAATGAATATATCCGCAAAATAAAGATGCAATATGCGGAACGTTTGTTATTAGAGGGGAAATACAATATTTCAGAAGTTGCGTTCAAGGTGGGAATTAACAGTACGGTCTATTTCCGTCAGTGTTTTAAAGATGAATTCGGTATGGCTCCTTCTGATTATCTGAAAAAGATAAAACCGGAATAGAGTGGTTGTGTAAGCCGTTTCTTCCATATAGTTAAGCTTTTTTTTACAGTCATCTGCTACAGACTCCGCCAGTGGACTGTAAGGTCTGCTTGGGTGGACTATACAGTCTGCTGCAATGGACTCTACGGTCCATTGAGGGAGTCTGTAGTAGGTAACCGTAAGAAAGGGCTTAATTGTAGGCAAGAAAAGCCTTAGCTAATAGGGAGATTGGACTTTGAAGGAAATTGCTGTTTCTCAATTTGTATGTTTATAAATGATTGTAGAATGCTTTCACCGTTTCCCATTTATAATAAGGGGCAATAGGGCTGTCAATGGGTAATTTGACTTCATTTTCATTATGTAGCAATTTTACAATAACTTCTCCTTGTTTATTCTTGAAAAAGATTAATTGAAGGTTGGCTCCCATAGGTGAAACACGGAAATCTTGCCAGGCCAGGTAATATCGGTCGGGATCTGTTTCTTGATTGGAGCATCCTTCTACTTGCATGAGTGCCAACAGACGGATCAGGTTGGTATCATGTCCGAAACGGAGGGTGGCGCAAGGAGTTCCTTCACGGATGGCGCGGTCGGCACTTTCTATAATATTCTTCAATAAAGATTTTGCACTCTCGGGGGCTGCTCCCTGATTGACGGGAGCATTGGCATTGCAAATATACATCCGATAATTCACAGACTGCCAGATACCGAATAATTCTTCTTTTTCAAACAAATCATAAAAGGATAGAGGCAACTCTACATCTTGCATGTCGGAAGCAATCCAATAAAGTCCCATCATGAGCTCGCGGGGATTCCTGACTTCTTTGGGATTTTTGAAAAGTGAAGCGATTAAACGTTCCGGATGAATATGATTTTCTTCGAATGTATGGAAAGCTGTTCTCCATGGCGCACTTGCCGAACCCAGCTTTTCGGCTTCGGGTGAAGTATAGGCAATGTAGTCCATGTGTCTTTGGTTGGCTTCGCGGGTGATCTGGAGGGAGGGGTTTAGTTCTTTCAGTTGTTCTGTGAATGCGGACATGCTCATGATACAACGTACGGAAACGCTCGAACGCGCTGATATGTTGGCGCTGTCCCGGAATATATGGGGATATTGTTGATAAAGCCGTTTGGCAATGGCTTTGTGTTGTCGTTCTCCTAATGGGGTCAGGTTTCCTCCGCGCCCACGGGCATTTTCCCATACTTTCTGGAGTCTGAGCCTCACATCTTCACCTAAATCGGTAAGTCCTGATTTATTGTGAAACGTATCAAAGACACGAATGACTTCTAGATAACGTTCGTCCGAAGTCATCCAGCGGGACCCATGGCGTCCGTAATGGCTGATGTAGAAAGGACTGTAACCTTCGGGTACCGGAGTTTGTATGCCGTTTGGTGTGGGATAAGCATAATAGATGCTACCCATTTTTTCCGAGCTTTGGATGATTTCTTCTTTCAGATTGTGTGCGGGGAGATCTATGGGAGCTACTTTCCAATTGATGCCGAGCGGATTATTTTGTATTTCCCATATCAGAGGGAAATCCGGATTATCCATAATCCACATTTCGCATCCGTCTACTGAGTCGTTTACATGCAGTAAGGAATAGCCCATAGCTTGTGACTTGGTATCAGCCAGTTGGTATTCTGTCTGATTATAATGAAATGCCTTTTGGCTTTTCAATTCCTGAAAAGCGGTTGCTGAAAGTAGGGCAAAGGTTTCTTGAATGGGGAGACAGATATGCTGTCCGTCTTCCGGCTGTAAGAAGCTTAGTCTGACCGCCGTTTTTAAAGCTTCTTGGGGCATGGCGTAGCTGCCTGATTGCCATCGGGTGTTTCTTTCAATTCCCCAATGCAGATAAAGGGTGTCGTTGGACTGATTGAAAGTAAATTGGTACTTTCGGGTTTGTCCATGCAGTTTGAATACAAATAACAGAGGGTTGGTAATGATATCTTGTGCCATTACATTTCCCATCAGGCTGCCGATAAGCAGAAAGCATATAAAAAGTTTTTTCTTCATCGTATGTTACTCTTTAGATTCAGGAAATAGTTTGCTCCCCCAGTTACCGGGACTGGGGCCCATTTTTAAAACCAACTCGCCTCCTTTGATGATATCATTATGGCGGATGGCGGAATATGGATAATTCTTTCCATTTAATAAAATCGACCGGATATACTTGTTCTTTTCGGAAAGCCCTTCGGCTTTGATCGTGAATGTTTTGCCTTCCTGTAAATGGAAACGACTCTCTGTCAGTAGAGGGGTATGGATTAAATAATAGTCTTGTCTGGCATTGGGGTACAACCCCATCATGTGGAATACCAACCACGATGACATGGCTCCGGAGTCATCATTTCCGGGAAGACCGGCAGAACCGTCATTATAGTTCTTCTGGATAATTTCATGGATGCGGTCGCCGCTTTTATCCGGACGCCCTACCCAGTGGTATAGGCAGGGAGTGAGGAAGGAGGGCTCATTATTCACATTGAAGAAACCCTTGTCAAAGAAAATATCCAGCCGTTCGTCAAACTTCTCTTTTCCGCCACATTGTTCAATGAGTCCGGGTACGTCATGCGGAATGCTGAGTGAATATTCCCAGGAGGAGGCTTCATAAAAGAACATGTTCCACCAAGGAGTATACCAAGGGCCTTCAAAGGTAACGGGGGTATATGTGAAGGTGGGTTTCTGGATATGGGAGTTTCCGAAAGGTATTTTGTCTAACCAGTTTCCTTCTTTATCCCGGGGAAGTATGAATCCTTTGACTCCTGCATGTTCATAATCGGCCCGCCACAAGTTCTTCCAGTTGGAAGATTGTTTCAAGTATTGCTGGTACAAGTCTGTCTTGCCTAGTCCTTTTGCTACTAAGGCTATGGCATAATCACAATAGGAGTATTCTATTGTGCGGTTTCCGGCTCGGGGAATACCGTATGGAATATATCCCAATTCCAGATAAGGAATCAGTCCGCCTCTTCCCTCCGTTTCTTCGTTACCTCCGGGCGGTATGGTCGCATCTTTCAGCATAGCTTCCAAAGCCAGATGGTAATCTATGTTTGGTAGTCCTTTTACAAATGCATCGGCTATAACAATTTCGGCGTTGGAGCCGCCTTGTGTCCGTCCGTTACAATTTCCGCTTCGTGCATCAGGCATGTAGCCGTCCCGTTTATAGATATTGATCAGTGAACGTACAATGTCTGTTTCTCTTTGAGGGTCAATCAGTGTGATAAGTGGAGTTGAGGTGCGGTAGGTGTCCCAGATAGCATAAAAATCATCATAATAAGGTTCCGGATCACTCCATAATGGATTTTCACCGGTACGGTCTACAGGCATTAACATGGTATGGTAGATACCGGTATAAAACATACGCTTATATTTTTCGGGTGTATTTGAGGCTATATCAATGCGTTGCAATAAGTTTTCCCATTGTGCCAATAAGGCTTGCCGGGTGTCCTCAAATGACCAATGAGGTATTTCGTTCCATACATTCTCTCTGGCTTTGAGAGAACTGATAAATGAAATTCCGACTTTCAGTTGAATGGTATTTGCAGAAGAAGGGAAACGCAACAAAGCTCCGGTTTTTTGTTGGGAGTCTGGCTGGTATCGTTCATTGCTGATCTGGTTTCCTTTCCATGTGGTCGTTTGTACAAAGGGATGGTCGGTTACTGCATAAAAATAAACGGTGTAGGCACGTCCGTTATTCCAACCTCCGCGAATACGGGTATATCCCATTACTTCGTGATCGGATATGATTTGAATTTCCGAACCTACAAATTGTTGTGCTTCGCGGGCATCGGGGGTCGGTTGTTCACCCAGGAAGAAGCCGGCGTCAACCAACAGGGATTTTAAGGAATCTTCGGGATAGGTGAATCGGTAGAATGAGGCGCGTGGAGCAGTTGTTATTTCAGTATATATGCCTGTTCTCTGGAATTCGGTAGCATAATAGCCCAAGCGGATTGTTTCATCTTTGCGATAGTCTATATGATTGAGCTGATCCATACCTTTGCCAAAAGGCATGACAAGTATGTTGCCATATTTAGGACCTCCTCCTGTCCCGCTGACGTGTACTTGGGAGAACCCGTTGACTTGTTCGGGCATAGGCAGCCAACCACTATTGGGATGGACAGTGCAATCGGGCGATGGTTTCACCATACCATAAGGGCAGGAGGGGCCGATAAATACCCGTCCCAGTCCTTCCGAACCGATTCTGGGATCTACGTAATCAGAAAGTCTGGCTTCCTGTGCCGCGACCGTCACGGGCAGCAGCAGGAAGACCAGTCTTAACAAAGAAACTTTGAATGGAATGTGGGTCATAATTATTTCTTGTTTATTTTTACACGTATTGTATTCTTCTCTTTGATATCTCCTCCGGCTTGTGTCAATTGAGGGAAGGCCCAATAAATGTTACAGCCGGTAATCCGGATATCCGAAGCGGTGTCCAGATAGAAAGCATAAGTCTTGTCATATACAAAACCATCTCCGTTGCAAGGACGTTTGTCATACACACCGCTTTCATAACCGGTACGTTTTAACAACTTGACATCTATTTCATCAAAATAGATATGATGCACCTTCTCCGGAGTGTCTCCCCCTACGAAAATGCCGTTTTCACTAGTGCATTTAATCTGATTGAAGAAAATGTTGCTGACTTCTCCCGAGTGTCCTTTCGTTGCACCTTTGGGGAAACGCCAGCCTGCATCTTTATGATTGCCTACGGCACGAGGGTATGAGGTGACATAGATAGGTTCCGCTTTACCCCACCATACATCAGAATAGAACATACAGTCTACTAATATATTGGAGAAAATGACATTGCTCACAGTACCTTCATCCCGGTTTTGTATGCCGATGCCCCGGTTGCTGTTTTTGATAATGCAATTATTGAATAATACATTATCGATCTTGTCCATATTTTCCGAGCCTATCTTAATAGCGCATGAGCGTGAAGTCATGACACAATTAGTCACTACAATATCTTCGCAAGAGCCATATTCTTCAAATTCCCGACGATTCTTCAGGCAAATGCAGTCATCGCCCGATTCAATGAAGCAGTTCGCTATACGTACTTTTTTGGAGTGATCCACATCAATACCGTCGCCGTTGCGTATTTTTAGATTATTCAATAAAGAGATGCCGTCAATCAAGGCATCGTAACAGCCTATCAGGTGTATTGTCCAATAGGCGCTGTTCCGGATCGTGATGTCACGGATAACGGTTTTCTCTACATTGATAAGGGTAAGCACATGTGGGCGTGGGTCAAAATCAGTGACGGGCTTCAGCTCGTAGGAATCATCCAGCTCTTTGCCCATAAAGGCGATTCCGTTTCCGTCTATTTCTCCTGTACCGGTAATGGATATTTGTTTTAAGTCTTTTCCACTGATCCACATCATTCCTTCGCCACGGTTTTCGCGGAATGCGCTTTCTGTATAGATGCTTTCATCGGGGTTGGCCAGCAATCGGGAGTTGGGTTCCAGATGAAGGTTCACATAGGATTTCAAATATAGCGGACCGCATAGAAAGGTGTGTCCGGCAGGAATGATTACGGTTCCGCCACCGGCAGCGGAACAGGCATTGATGGCGCGTTGTATAGCGGCGGCATCATCTGTTTGTCCGTCTCCTTTGGCTCCATAGGTCATGATGTCGTACGTGTTCCCTTGATGGGAAGTACTGCATCCTGTCACAAACAACAGGAGGCAGCATAAGAGGCTGATGATAGTTTGATTCTTCATATGGGTTGTTTTTTATTTTTTGTACTTATTTCATATTGTCGGGAGGCAGGCTGAGGGCGGATGCTCCCCAGTTTGTATTAGGGTTCGGGCCCATCTGGAACTCTAATGTTCCTCCCTGTATTATATCTTGGTGTGTAAAGTAATTCTTGTCATATTCTTTTCCGTTTAGTTTTGCTGACTGGATATATATATTTTTTTTGTTGGCGTTGTGGGCTAATATGGTGAATGTCTTTCCGTTTTCCAAGCGGATGCTCATCCGGGGAAAAGAAGGACTTCCTATTATATAATAAGGTGTACCGGGACATACCGGATAGAATCCCATAGCAGAAAATACATACCAGGCAGACATCTGTCCTGCATCATCATTACCTGACAGACCACCGGGAGCGTTCAGATATTCTGTTTCCATAATATGACGTACCTCCCGTTGGGTTTTCCAAGGTTGTCCGGCATAGTTGAAGAGGTAGGCTATCTGATGACAAGGTTCGTTGCCGTGCCAGTAGCGGTGTTCGCTGAACATGGAATCCAGTTTGGCAATGTATTTTTCTTTTCCGCCCATACATTCCATAAGTCCGTATATATCATGGGGGGCATACCAAGTATAATGGCAGGGAGCTCCTTCGGTGATGAAGCGGGTGAAAGAAAAGGCGTTACCGGCATCGGTGAGGAAACTTCCGTCAGCGTATCTGCCTTGGGCATATCCGGTGCTAGGGTTTATTACGTTACGGTAATATCGTGCACGTATCATTAATGTATCATAAAGTCCTGTTTTTTGTGGATCAGGAAAGTAATCATCTGATGTTTCCAACTTTTGCAGGACTTGGGCCAATACGAAATCATCGTATGCATATTCTAAAGTACGTGACACTTGTTCGCAGGTATGAAAGGCTTCCGGTACGCTGTCTTCCAAAGGAATGTATCCATATTTCAGATAAGAATTCAAAGCACGCCGTCCCATTCCGTTTTTATATTCTTCATAGGTGGCGGGAGTCCTGAATGCGTTCCGGAGCATTCCTTCGCAAGCTTTGTTGATATCAAAATTACGGATTCCTTTGATATAGGCATCTCCCAGTGCGGAGATGCAATGATCGCCTATCATGGCTGCGGTATAACTGTTCCAACAAGGAAATATAGGCAGCCAGCCGCCTTGTTCATATTTGTCCACCAATGATTGCATCATGTCTCCGGCTTTCTTTGGGGTTAGGATATTGACTAAAGGATGGAGAGCACGGTAAGTATCCCACATACTGTAATCTTCATAGTAATTTCTACCGTTGGCTGATTGTCTGAACGGGTGTCCTGTGGAAAAAGAAGGATAGCGCCCGTCTACATCATTGAATGTACGTGGCAGGAATGAGGCACGGTAGAGTGCTCCGTAAAATTTCTCTTTATCGTTTCGGTTGTTTGTCTGTATTGTAACTTGTGAAAGCCTTTGTTCCCAGATGGAGTTCAGTTCCTGTCGGGTGCGGTCAAAATCCCAATGAGGTATCTCGGTGTCCAGATTCTTTTGAGCGCCTTCCATGTCAGTAAAAGAGGAAGCGGCTTTGATTAATATGGGTCCTTCTGAGTGTATTTTGAACCGGAGATATGCACCTATACTTGTTCCATCGGCTATCTGTCGTTGTCCGGCGAAGAGACTGTCATGCCGGAATGTACCATATTCTTCTATTTCATTTTGATATTCAATGATAAAGTACCCGTTGTATCCGGCGGGTTCTCCCCAGCCTTGATAGATGCGGTGGACGGGATTGTATCCGCGTATCTGTTTTTTTATGGTATCGATTTCAATATATCCTTTCCCTTCATCACTGTTAGGATTGACTATGAGATAAGCATCTTCCGGTTGGTTATAAGTGAATCGGAAAATGGCTGAACGGGAACGTCCGGTCATTTCTGCAAAGATGGAATAATCTTTGAGAAGGACAGAGTAATAGGCGGGCGTTGCTGTTTCTTCTTGGTGAGAGAACAGGCTTCCTCTGTCTTGGGGAAGATATTTCAGTGTACCCGATACAGGCATCAAGGTCATGGAACCGTAATCCTGTGTACAACCTCCGACAATCCAATGTGAATTGCGGAAACCTTGTATTTTCGTATCTTTGTAATAATAGGGAGCCTTACATTTTGCTTCTGTATCTTGTGTTTGGGGAGTCCAAAAGTTCATTCCGTTGGGCTCTAGAACAGCAGGCAGCGTTTGCCCGTACTCTTCGGTATTTTTGCCGAAAAGTTCTGCGGTGTGGGTTGCGCTTGGTGCAGTGCCCGTACGGGTATCTACGTAGAACAGTAGGGATTCTTCCTGATGACCGATACAAGCAGTAAACAGGCTGCATATAATCAGCAGGTAAGATAGGGTACTTTTCATAGCTCTTCTTGGAAAAGGGTTATTTTTTAATCTCCTGATGGAGTATTTTTATAAAGAGTTCCGGCCGGTCCAGATTGACTAAATCGGGATGGACTTCAATCGCTTTTTTATATTCTTTTTCACTCGCATTCTGAATAGCAGCCATTATCTTGATATGATTGCTTTTGCAGAATTCTTTGAATTGAGGAGTGATATTGAGGATATCTGTTTCTACATAGGCCGGGGTGCATATTTTCATCCATTTCTCCAAAGCCGCTATATTGGAGGCATTTACTTTAATCTTCATTTCCGGAGCGATTTTGATAAATTCTTTCAGCATTTCTGAGTCTGCAAACCAGAAGAAACTTTTATTTTCATATCCTTTTTGGCGTACTAATGTAATCAAATCTTTTATCGGAGTTCCTCGTTTTACATCAAAAAAAATGTGTGCCTTTCCTTGTAGGGTATCTAGCATTTCGGCTATACGGGGTACGTGAATGCCGATAAATCGAGAACTGAACCAACTGCCGGCGTCTAATTTTTCAATATCTTTGGATAGCATATCTTGAATGGGACCTTTACCGTTGGTAGTACGGTCTAAAGTTTCATCATGCAGATTATAAAGTATATTGTCTTTACTTTTGCGCACGTCCACTTCTATCCAGCCGGCTCCATGTTTCAATGCAGCTAGAGCTGATGGAATGGTGTTTTCCGGCGCTATATGGTTCGCTCCTCTGTGTACTACGATTTCGATAGAGTCCTGGTACATCATTTTATGGGCATGTATAGGAAATGGGAATAATACCAAGATGGATGTCGCGATATGAAGTAATAAGATTTGATGACGTTTCATGAATTATTTTTTGCTTTAAAGGTTTTTATAAGAGCTTGCCGTAACAAGCCCTTATAAAAACTTATTTAATTTATCAATAACCGTAATTTTGCTTCCAGTTGGTGTTTGAATTCATCAAGCCGACAGATACAGGGAAGATTCTACGCCATTTCTCGGTCTTGGCTTCCGGATGATATTGATTTTTATATCCCCAGTCGTCTTCGAACTTTCCAAAACGGATTAGGTCATTGCGACGCCATGTTTCTGCGTAAAATTCACGTGCACGCTCTTCAAGCAACTCGTCCAATGAAGGAGAATGCTCCAATAATGGAGCGTTACAGTAGCTGCGTATTTGGTTGAACAGGGATTGTGGCGTATCACCGTTCGTAGCTGTTGCTCCCCGTAGAATAGCTTCTGCTTTCATTAGCAGAATATCTGCATAACGGAAGATAGGTACATCATTGCTTTGATTCCGGTTATAGAGGTTATAATCGTCTGCTTGAATAGCCCATTTGATGCATCGGTATCCCTGGCACCATGCGTTCAAGTCATTTCCAAGATCCATTTGGTCATTCAAGATGGTGATATTCTTGGTGAGGACAACTTGTTGTCCGTTGTATATATAAGGTTCTGTTCCCATTGTATGTGTGCTGATGTCATAATAGTTGATCGCACCTTTCATGATGATGTCATTGCGTTCATCTCCTTCTAGGCAAAAACGGTCTGCTGCTTCAGGAGTGACGATGAAAACGCCTCCAGCATTTTTGGATAGTGTTATACCGAACAGTCCTTTGCCGTCCGCGCCGTCATTGTTGAATTTAGGCCAGAATTGAAAACGGGCGTAAGTATTGGCTCTGGTTGATGTTTCATTATTTTGGTATGGCATTGCATAGATGAAATCTTTGATCTGATAGCCGTTGTCCGGCATGAATTTCTTGCGATAACCATCACTGAGGTTGAAATGACCAGAGGCGATGATATCATCGCAATATTTTATGACATCATTCAATTTGGAATTAGTCATGCTTGGATCATAAGTAGCTACATCATCACAGGTATAAACAGCCCAGTTTATATAGAGTTTGGCAAGGAGAGCCTCAGCCATCCATTTGGTTGGCTTGCCATAAGTGGAAGCATCAACATCTTCTTTTAAACCGCCGGAAGCCAAAGCACGAAGCAGGTCGCTTTCGATAAATTTTGTAATTTCGGAACGGGGAGAACGGTCGATAGCTTCAGAATCGCCGATCAAATGGTCTAATTTGGGAGTTGCTCCGAATGTATCCATAAAAATAAAATGATAGAAAGCACGCATGGCAAGTGCCGGAGCAATCAAGGCTTCTTGTTCGGCATTGTTTTCATCCTCTCCACCCAGGTCAAAAATTGCTTGATTGCACTTTGTGATTGCAGCCGGAATATCACCGGCCCAGTCCACGTGTGCGTCTCCTGGAAGGCTGGCATGAAGAGAGGAATGGATATAATTGCCGCCATCATACCAGTTACCACCAAATGTCACTGCCATGAATTCATCAGAGGACAGCAGGGCAGCTTCCATATAACGACGTCCTAATGCTCCGCCGAATCCATAATACAAACCTGCCATTTTCGCTTCTTTGGCAATTTCGGAATCCGGGTATTCTGTATAAGTGGATTTAAGATCCACATCTAGATCTGTGCAGGAGGAGAAGGTGAACAGACCACCTACTAGCCAGGTTATTAATTTTATGCTATTTTTCATATTAGTTTTCAATTATATGGTTAGAAATTCATGTTTACACCGATCATAAATGAACGGGTACGCGGATAGTAATTGGTGCGTCTGTCCATACCCGGTTCCAAGCCTCCAAGGTTGATTTCCGGATCACGACCGGAGTAACCGGTAATGGTGAATACATTATTACAAGTAGCGTATAGCTTGAGCGAGTTTATCCAGTTACCAATTTTGCCGAAAGTATATCCCAATGAAACCGAGGACAGACGGAAATAACTACCGTTCTCTATCCAGCGATTGGATGGTGCTTGAGATTGTGTGTCTGTAGCACGGTGTTCGGTAGCTACGCTTTTTAATACATTGCGGCCTTCTTTCACAAAAGAAACATTAGAGTATTGTTCTGCAGTGGCGTTGTAGATATCTTGTCCAAGAACACCAGTAAAGAATAAATCGAGATTCCAGTTCTTGTATTGGAAGTTATTGCTCCAGCCTAAATTTAAATCAGGTTGTGCACAGCCGGTAATAGTACGGTCTCTATCAGTTTCAGGATCTGTGGTCGTTTCGCCTGTACGCTCACCCGTTTCAGGATCGTGTACATAAAAGATGGATACTCCTTGGTTATTGTAGCCGGCCCATTCGTAGGTGTAGAAGGTGCCGATAGGATGTCCTTCCATGATGCGCTGTACGTCTGCATTTGAAGAATAACCTGCGATTTCAGGATCGGCTGCACGGATATAATCTACGGAATATTCACTGTTGGATATACTTTCTACGTTATTTTTATTATGAGATAAGTTCAAACTGGTTTGCCAAGAGAAATTTTTTGTTTGTATAGGAGTGGCATTAATGGTAAATTCAATACCTTTATTGCTGATATCTCCCACATTGGCCGGCATGGTTCCGAAAGGATAGCGGTTTGTGGAAACCTCGTAAGTGTATATCAGGTCGCTGGTACGCTTGTCATAGTATTCGATGGTTCCTCCTAATCTGCCTCCAAAGAAGCTGAAGTCCAGCCCGATGTTCAACATGGCTGTACGTTCCCATTTTAGGTCTGGATTGGCATTTGAGGCGGCTGCCAGGGTATGGTAACTATTCTGTGTGCCATTGGCGTTTGTATAGTTGAACCAACCTGAAGTACTGTAAGTCTGGATAGCCGAATAAGCTCCGAATCCGAGTGAGTTACCACTAACACCATAACCAACACGGAACTTCAAGTCATCGAAAACATTTAAATCTTTGATGAACTTTTCTTCGCTCATACGCCATGCCAACGATGCAGATGGAAAAGTTCCCCAACGGTTGTTCTTTCCAAAAGCAGAGGAGCCGTCACGGCGAATTGTTGCTTGAAGCAGGTATTTGCTGTTGAAGGAGTAGTTGATACGTCCATAAAATGAGATCATACGTAAAGTTTCCAAATGACCGTTATTATTGCTGGTGATACCGCCATTCTGCCAATCCATTTTATTGGCAAGGTTCAGATTATAAAAGGTGGTGTTATCATTGTAAAAGTCGTAGACATCCAGACCGAAACTGTCATTGTCATCATTCTGTTCCCATGAATAACCGGCCATCAGGCCCAGTTTGTGGATATTGGCGAATGTATGATCATAGTTTATGTATGTTTCAAGAATTTTTTTCTTGTTTTCTGTTGCAATACGTTTAGCTTCGCCATTTCGGGTGTTATATTGGGATTTGCTGGTATGGTATTCGTTCCATATATATTGTTCGTCTTGATAGGAAAGACTTAAGTTCCATTTCAAGTCCTTAGTGATATCTAAAGTACCTTTGGCTGTTCCTTGAAGGAGTTTCTTGTTATTTTCAAAAGTATCTTCATTGATCATGGATACAGGATTGAAGTTTTGGGAGATAGTTTTGTCGCTATACCAAGAACCGTCTGCATTGGTGACAGGAACTAGTGGAGAATAATAATTCATGGCATCGAATACGGATTGGCCATCTTTGGCGGAATCAACGGTGGTACCTTTTGATTGTGCGGCATTCACATTAAAGGCTAAGGTGAGCCGATCATTCAGTGCTTTGGTTTGCAAGAATGCGCGGCCGCCGAAACGCTCGAAATCTGTACCACGTACGATACCTTGTTTGTTTTGATAACTCATGCTGGCACTGTATTGAGTCTTTTCTGAACCGCCATTGATAGAAACGTTGTGGTTATGACTGATTGCTGTGCGCAGTACTTCATCGTTCCAATTGGTGTTTGCTCCTTTGTCATTCGGAAGAGTGATGTTATTTTCCTTGGCATAGGTGCGGAGTTCGTCGGCAGTCATCATATCTAAACGCTTGGCAATGTTGTCAAATGCAAGATATGCGCTGTAGTTTACAGAAGTGTGCTCACTTTTACTACCTTTTTTGGTGGTAATCAAGATTACACCGTTAGCAGCCTTGGAGCCATAAATAGCCGTTGCAGAAGCGTCACGAAGTACGTCAATGCTTTCAATATCTTCGGGAGCAATCAGACTTAATGACATACCGGGAATACCGTCAATAACATAATAAGGTTCCATTGCCGCACCGGTACGCAGAGAAGAAGCCCCACGTAAAGAGATAGAAGCTGTACCAGAAGTCGGGTCGCTGCTTTGTACTACCGTCAAACCAGGAACTTTACCTTGCAACAACTGTCCAGGGTCAGAATAAACTCCTACATTCAGTTTGTCTGCTTTCACAGTGGTAATGGAGCTGGTTACATCCTTACGACTCATACTGCCATAACCTACTACCACAACTTCATCTAATGTTTTAGAATCTTCTTCCATAATAATCTTCAGAGAAGATCCTTTTACTGTAATTTCCTGGGTAGTGTAACCCACGTAAGAGAATACGAGTGTCTTTCCTTGTGCTACATTCAGTGTAAACTGTCCGTTAAAGTCAGTGATAACACCGTTGGTAGTACCTTTTTCGACTACATTCACTCCGATAAGGGGTTCTCCGGTCTTGTCTGTGACAATACCGTTAACTTGATTTTGAGCAAATGCCAGTGTACTGTTTAATAGGAGTAATGCAAAGACTACTATCTGTGCAAATGTCCTTTGGGTTAGAGATTGTACGTTTAGCATAGAATTTAATTTTGGTTTTGATTAATATGTTCTTGTTTAATACTGCATAGTTCTCTATATATTATGAATTGGTTGTTACAGTTTGATGTATATTTTCTTAAGATATAGCGGATAACCGATACACCCCAAAAACAGAGTGAAAACGAGGGCGTAGACAGCTGAGGCAAGGTAGGCGTCGGTTATTCCTGAATGAATGGCTGCATAGGCTGCCGCCTTCCATCCGGTACTTCCCATCATAATGGCAAGTACTTCGCTCAGTACATAGAGGAATAGGGGGTTGACGCCGAAGATGATGAAGAAGCGGCACCATTTTTGTTTATTCCTTATGTCTATATAATACATTAATGTGGCAAGTGACATGGAAGCCGCTCCGCAGGTCACCAGAACAAAAGTAGGAGACCATATTCTTTTATTTAAAGGCAGCGCATCTGCCAACAAATAGCCGATACTCATCAGAATGAATCCGGTCAAGAACAAACGGAGCACTTTGTTTTCTGTCTGATGGCTTTGTATTATCCATTTTCCACATGAAAAACCGATACAAGTGTGGGCGATAGCAGAGAGAGTGCTTACAAATCCTTCCGGATCAATCGGGCTCTTCTGATAGAGATGTGCTTCGCCGAAAAGTTGCCTGTCAATGATGGATAAAATATTGCTTTCATCGCAGGTATAACCGTTCCCCATGCATAATATGACAGTGTAACTTACCAGTAAGATAAAGGTTAATGTGGGGATGAACTTATGATTCATAAATAGGGCTGTAAAAGAAATAACACAGTAACATAAAGCAATGCGTTGTAGTACCCCGGGGATGCGCAGATGGACAAAAGGCAGGAAGTCACCTTCACATACATGGTCAAACCAACCGATTGCCCATCCGATGCATAGAATAAGAAATGTGCGTTTCAATATCTTGGTTACCACTTGTAGGGAAACGTTGAAATTGAATTTGTTCAATGAAATATATGTTGAAATACCCATGATGAACAGAAAGAAAGGAAAAACCAAGTCACAAGGTGTCAGTCCGTTCCATGCAGAATGTTGTAAAGGTGCATACGACACTTTGCCTCCTGCATTGTTGACCAGAATCATTCCTGCTACAGTGATGCCCCTGAGTGCATCGAGTGACAAAAGCCTCTTTTTAATGGGCAGTGCCTGCTGTGCGGTTTCTGTATCGAGTTCTTTCTTTTTCATCTTACAATCAATTGTTTATCAATGTTATAGCCTCTTTTGCTACTTCTATACAATCACCTTCGGCAGATGCCGCATAGGTGTTCTTTGCCAGTGTCCATGGTTCTTCCAGGGCATACCAATCTATGGTCATGGCTGGATTATCGGCAGTGGGGGTTGATGAATTACCTACTGGCAGTACAGGAAGTTTGCCATCCAGTTGGTCTTGCAGTACTTGCCAGTATTTTTCCCAACGTTTATAATAAAAGTCGCGCAGTAGTCCGTTCCATTCTTTATGGGCATAATCTCGTAACTTGCCGATGTCGGCGCAGTAACGGTTTCCCCATGTGGTGATTTGTACGCGGGCATTCCATTCGTAGAGGTCTTTCTCTTCAGATGTACTTCCTAGATTGCGCGCTTGTTGAATCCAGTTCCCTACTTTGAATTCTTTGCGTGTGCCCAACAGTTTGTCTTGCATTATCAGTAGTTCCAAGAACTGTCGGGTATGTGTGGCATAACTTTTTTTATCGAAGCTTTTAAAGTCGGCAACAGCGTAATTGTACACTATTCGGGCACGGTCGGCAATGGCTTGTCGGGTGATATCAACTAGATCATATTCAAAGTTGTTGTTACCGCGATATTTGTGTGCTACGCTCACCATCAATCGTGCGGCTTCTGCTGTGGTAGTGGGGTCGTAATAGTTGCACATTTTGCTCCAGCTGGATGCTTGGAAATTATTCAGTGATGGGCGCCCGCAAAAGATACTTTCGTGAGGACCTTGTTGGTTGTTGCCTGCCGGACAGTTGTAGATACCGTTTGCCAGGATCTGCCAAGCTTGCCAGATAGATTCATCGTCTGTGCCATAGCGTGCGCGGATGTATTGTTTTATCCATTCTTCTTTGGTAAACTTTTCTGCACGCCAAGGTAGTTCGCACATCAGTTCGAACATAACGGGATTATTTTCAATGCCTTCCATTGTCAGACCGATGCCTTTTAGCTGAGCGGCCAGTGGGTTGTCTTTGGTCAGGTAAAAATTATGAAGAAGTTGGTCCATCCTTCCATGCAAACCCACGTTCCCACCGAAATTTTCCAACAGGCAGAACAACCAGTTGTGTTCTTCGTATCCTTTGTCTCGTTTCCATATAGAGGGAATGCCCCACATGGGACGGCATTCGCTAAATAAATCAAGGATGAGCAGATCGCCGGGATTCAGCGCTTTCATCATTTCCGGGCGTGGATTTTCTGTCCATCCCTGCACCACCCACACAGCTTTTGGATTAGCCTTTTTCATTGCATCCATAATAGCCTTGCCAGCTTTGCCGAAGTCTAGTCCGGCAGGCAAGCTTTTGGCTTCATGAAAAGGATCGATGGAGTAGTAGTCACTTGTTCCATACAGCTTTTCGGTTTCTTCGTAAAAAAGGCTGGCAATCTGGGTAAACTTGGGATCGTCGGGCAGTAAGATTCCCGGCCGGTCAAATCCGTTCCATTTGTTGAGAGTGCTTTGGGCGGATTCCGAGGAGATGTTGCTTAATGTTTTCTCTTCTTTTCCACCATCAATACGTTTTCCCAAATCCAGTTTGGAGGGGATCATACCCGAGTAACCGGGCAGTACGGGGTGCATTCCCCATTCTTTCATTCGTTTCAATATCTTTTTCTGCAAGTCTTCTTGCTGTTTATACCAATTATCGGGGTTAGGGCCTCCCCATCCTTCCAGATTGTTCATTTCCCACCAGGCAAGGAATGCTGGTCCGGCAATAAAATCATTGATTTGCTGTTTGGAAAATCCTAAGCGGAGTAATAGGTTACGCCACACACATTCATGTCCTACGGCAGCAAGTGGCAGGTTGATGCCATGCAGTGCCATCCAATCCAGTTCCTCTTCCCAACGTTTCCAATCCCAAAATGCCATGGAGTAGGAGTAGGTGCAGTAATTGAAATCATAACGCAGGGCCAGATTTGTTTCGTGGCGTTCTTTACGGAAGACGGGAGGAAGAACATTGGGTAGTGAGGCATGCATACTGTTCCATGACAGGTGGATTCCGGCATGATACTTTAAGTACCAGTTGATTCCGGTTGCTATATTAATATAGGTATTGCCTCGTATCACTACCTTGTCGCCTTTTTGGTCCAACTCGAAAAAGTCATTTGAGCTTTTGTGTAGTTCGACTACGAACTTGTCCGATGCTCCCTTGTCTATCCTTTCCAGCATTTCCTTGATGGGGTTTGCCAGTATACCGGAGGGGAGTAATATCAGCCAGCTCAATAATAAGAATGTGTTTTTCATATACATTTGCATTTCTGTTTTTTACAAATGTAAGGGAAACAAAGCTTTTTATAGGAGAATATGGTGCACAAATGGAGTAAAATAGTAAAGTGAACTATTTTTTTCCAAAATATTCGCTTGGAAGTACTCCAAACAGCTCTTTGAAGCATTTTGTGAAATATTTAGGGTCGTTAAAACCTACGGCATATGCGATTTCTGCAACAGAAATGTCACATTCTACTTTGGTTAAAGTGTCTTTTGCCACATTTAATCGGTAGTTTCTCATGAATTGACCAATGGATTGCCCTGTCAAAGATTGTAATTTCTGATTGACTAAGGTTTTGCTGTATCCCATATCGCGGATAAAGCGCTCTAAGTTATAATCCGAGTCGGCATAATGTTCTTTCATTAAATTGATTGCCGATGTCATAAATGTGTTGTCTTTGGAACTAGCGTTTATATTCAATGTTTCACAATTCATACTAGTGGAGAACATGGATTTGTATTTCTGGCGTAAGGCAAGTATATTTCGGATACGTAATCTTAGAATAACCTCATCAAATGGTTTGCACAGATATTCATCTACTCCTATTTCATAGCTGATTCTTTCTTGGGCTTCAGACCGGAGGGCAGTGAGCATGAGAAAGGGGATGTGGGAAGTAGCCAGATTAGCTTTTACCCGGCGGGATAATTCATTCCCGTCCATGACGGGCATCATCAGGTCGCTGACAATCAAATCAATCGTTTCTCTTTGAATCAAGTAAAGAGCTTCTGCACCGTTCTGTGCTTCTTTTAATTGATAATTGTTTTTGAGAATGGAACAAATATAAGTACGCATATCTGCATTATCTTCAACAATGAGGATGGTTTCCTTTTTCTCGTTTCCATTGGCAGGAATGGAAAGTGGATGTTCATTCTGCTCATATTTTTCTTTTTCTGATTTGGCTTGGGGGATACCTTTTTCCAAAGGTAATAGTATTCTGAAGAAAGCTCCTTGCTTGGGATTGTTTCCTGCATAGATGTTGCCTCCGTGCAGAGAAATGATTTTCTTACATAAGAATAGTCCGATTCCTGTGCTGCTTTGTCCATAAACGGGATATTTGATGCTCTTTTTGGATTGGTAGAAGCGTTCGAAAATACGTTCTATATCTTCGGGTACGATACCATTACCTGTATCTTTTATATCTATGAACAGCCAGGTATGGTTGTTTTTGTCGGTAAGGGAAGCCACATACAAACTTATTTTTCCATAATCGGGAGTGAATTTAACAGCATTGGATATCAGATTAATAATGGCTTTGCGCATATATTCAACATCAAATATCCAAAACGGGGTACAGAGCCGGAAGTAGGTGATGATGTTTATGTTCCGTTCATGGGCAAATACTTCGAAAGGCATTAATATATTTTGTATAAGGCGGATAAAGTTTTCGTTTGTCTTATTTAATACAACTTTGTCTGCATCTAACTTTCTGAAGTCCATTAATTCATTGACTAGTGATAGCAGATAATTGGAATTCCGTTCAGCTATTTGTAGCTGTTTCTTTACTTCCGGCTCATGGCTTTCGTCAAGGGCGCGTTGGATGGGACCGTTGATTAAAGTGACTGGTGTCCGGAATTCATGAGTGATATTGGTGAAGAAAGCAATTTTTTCTTCCGTTACCTCCTCGACGTGTCGTGCCATTATTTCTAGTTGTTTATTTTGTAACTCTAGCTCATGGGTGCGTTGGGCTACTTCTTTTTCCAGTTGTTTTTTCTGTTGACGGTACAGACTTATTTTCCATTGATAAAAATAATAGCTGCCTACGGTGATCAGAATGGCAAGCAATAAATAGAACCACCAGGATTTATAGAAATAAGGAGTGATGGTTACTTTGACTTCCGTTATTTTATCGGACCAATGTCCTTTCTCGTCTGTGGCACGGACTTGGAACACATATTTTCCGGAGGGAACGAAATTGTATCTAGCAGTATGTTCGCCAGGAAGGGTTTCTGTCCATTCATTCTCATAATTTTTCAAGCGGTAGGCATATTTCACTCGGTTACAGTTTCCATAGTTTAAGGTGGAAAACTCGATGGAAAAACCATGATCTTTTTCGTGCAGACGGATGGTATGTAAATTTGTTACCGCGCAGGGAGTTTTTCCGTCTGCTGGAGGATAGACCATGGTACCGGCGACACTGATTGAGGTCAGTTTGACTTTGGCATCCTGCTTTTTTGTCTTGGCTATATCGGGGGTGAAAGCGACTAATCCGTTTATAGTACCGAAATATAACAGGTTATTTTGGGGAGAATAATAAGATGCGTTCCAATAAAACTGATTATTGGGCAGTCCGTCTTCTTTTGTATAATTGGTGAAAGTCATGGTTTGTGTATCCAGTTGGGCGATGCCGTGGTTGGTGGACATCCACAGATGTCCCGTTTTATCTTCCACAATACCTATAATGGTATTATTGGGTAACCCGTCCTTGCGGGTGTAGTTATGAAATGTGAACTGTGTTCCGTTTTCTTCCGCTAGTTGATATAGTCCGTTCCCATTTGCCCCCAGCCAGATGGTACCATTATGATCTTCTATGATACAGTTTATTTTTTCTAATTGCAATGAAGTGGGTTCCGTCAGTTTATGTTTTAAATAGGTATAGCTGAATTGTGCGGAGGAAATGGAGAACGAGTGTAAATCCATAATGAAAACTCCTTCAGATGTTCCCATCCAAAGGCGTTTCTTGCGGTCGATAATGATGGACCCTACCGCATCGAATTCATTGTCGGAACGGTCAAACAAGACCCGGGTGAAACGCTTGGTCTTTTTATGGTAGAAATGAAGCCCTCTGGTAGTACCAAACCATAAACCATTGTTCATGGTGTCTTCACAGGCGCTGCTCAGGAAATCTCCTTCCAGTCCTATGGAGTCTTCCCGGATATGGCGTTGGAAAGTTTGGTTATGGGGGATGTTCAGATTTAGTTCATTGATTCCGACTCCCCAAGTATATGCCCATAAATGATTTTCGGAATCAATGAGAATGCCACGGATAGAGTTGTTACTGATGGAAGTGGGATTGTTCTGGTCAAAAGTATAATGAATGAACTCATCGCTGCCTTTGCTCTTTTTGTTGAGTCCTCCCTCTACTGTTCCTACCCATAGATTTCCGTCTTTGTCTTCGCTGATGGCATTGACCGGATTGGGGGAAAGAGAGGTTTCTCGAAGATAGTTATATTGCCACACATACGTTTGCAGACAATTGGGAGTCAATAAATTGATTCCTCCTATCTCGGTCCCTACCCAGATATTCTCATTGTCGGTCAGCAGGCAGTTGATGAAATTACAGTTCAACGACTTGTCAGGCATTTCATTGTTTTGGCGGATATAAGTAAAAGTATCGGTATCTCGATTGTATACATTGAGTCCGTTCAGAGTAGAAACGATGACATCTCCTTTGCTAGTCAGTTTAACTCCGGTTATATAGGCTTGACTTAGCATTCCGGGGCGATGATTGGAGTAACGGTACCGTTTCAAACTCTGCCGGGTATGGTTATACTTGAAGAGTCCGCGATTGGTTCCTATCCATAACAATTCCCCGTCAGTTTCCATGCAGAGAATTCTCCAGTCTTCTGAAAAGGGTTTCAGCAGCTCCGATACCATGCTGGTTTTCAGTAAGTGGTTGCTTCCTTTTTCAATACGGCATACATGATTATCTATGCCTGCACAGATGTATTCTTGCAGGTCAATAACAGCGTGGATGGGGGATTCTGTATCTTTTTTCAGTTTATAGTAATCTTTTATTTGCCCGTTTACGCCTAGTTCCAGATACCATAGATTCTTGTCTGTCGATATCCACAGATTGTCCTGCTTGTCCCGATAGATGGATGCAATGTAGTTACTTGCTAGAGATTTCAATTCGGCAGGCAGTTCTTTGTCCGTGTCTATCTGTGTATAATGTTTCAAGTCAATGAGGTCTATTCCTTCTTCCGACCCTATCCAGAGTCGTTGAAACTTATCCTCACAGACTTTATGCACGTAGTCGTTTTTCAAGCGAATGGAGTGGGATTGGGAATTATAATGAATGAATTGATAGCCATTATACCGTCCTATTCCATTATTAGTAGCTACCCAGATATATCCTTGAGTGTCTTTGTAAATATCATTGATGAAGTTATGGGGTAACCCAGTATCTTCTGTAATGAAGCTGAAATTATATCGGTTGAAAAAGTTATGTAAGTTTTCTCCAAATAAGTTCAATACTCCTCCTGTAAGTAGAAGAAGTGCTATAATGTGCGTTTTCATATTAGTAATTGTTTCCCAACAAATGTAAATAATAGTAAGATAGTTCCAAAACATTTGAGTGGAAATCTTGTATCTGAGAGTAATATAAGGAAAATGGCGGCTGGAGATTACAATGGAATTACAAAAGAATGTGATGAAGGCTTTTATGATATGTATGATAACAAAAAAGGCTCGCTATCTGCGAACCTTTGTGCTCTTCGTCTTGGACTTGAACCAAGGACCCTCTGATTAACAGTCAGATGCTCTAACCGACTGAGCTAACGAAGAAAATTTGCATTTGACTTTAAAAGTGCTCTTCGTCTTGGACTTGAACCAAGGACCCTCTGATTAACAGTCAGATGCTCTAACCGACTGAGCTAACGAAGAAAATTTGCATTTGACTTTAAAAGTGCTCTTCGTCTTGGACTTGAACCAAGGACCCTCTGATTAACAGTCAGATGCTCTAACCGACTGAGCTAACGAAGAAAATTTGCATTTGACTTTAAAAGTGCTCTTCGTCTTGGACTTGAACCAAGGACCCTCTGATTAACAGTCAGATGCTCTAACC